>Ga0209700_100239_pt1 | contig 94260 bp, 50 predicted proteins | sample SiratroredBW_FD_187528 | JGI IMG/M metagenome (GOLD analysis project Ga0209700, IMG submission 187528) | Root nodule microbial communities of legume samples collected from California, USA - Siratro red BW (SPAdes) (version 2) | ecosystem: Host-associated > Plants > Roots > Nodule | place: USA...
TATATATATATATATATATATATGAATTGGATGATATAACTAGTTTTAGCTAAACGATAAAATCTATAGAAAAGGAAAATATATCATATGTTATTTTATTTATTATTTAATCTACCTATTAAGTATCATATATAGTTTATACTTAATTTGAAGAACAACCATAATACGCATGTGTAAAAAGTGATTAAATTATATCAAAATATAAGCATTAGTTCCGATATATTTATAGTCATGATTAATACATATAACTTCAGACCAACCATTATATCCACAAATAACTTAAAAATCCAGCTAGTTTAAATAAAATTTAAAATGTAAATAACTTTAATGAATGAACCAATATTAATAATATCGATAACAATATTAAAATTATATAATCCATTTATAAGAATGCGTTCCACATTAAAAACATATATGTAAAAGTTCTCCTCGCATGTGTCTAATTGGATATTCATATAAGTAAGCTAAAAATATTCATTTTGAAAGACGATACCTGTACCCACAGACAACATTTTACTAGATATGAAATTTTAATGGTGTTCAATTAAGAAAAGCTTAACTTATGCAATTAGTGTTCTACCAACTACAATTAGGTAAAATTAAAATTATAACAATTCTAAAAGAAATTAACATTTGAAATGAATTCTAACAATAAATAACATTAGAAATAAATCAATATTAATAAAGTAAATGTTACAAATTTATAATGACATTATTGGTTTATAATAAATCATTAAAATCTAGAATGATATCATGTGCAAGTCCATGTACATTCAAAATTGACTCTAATATGTCCTTCATTTGAATATATATATATATATATATATATATATATATATATTTTTATTTTTATAAAGATAATGTTTGTATACACTATTATGTCGTTCACTTGAATACTTATACTGATAACTTGTTCTACACATTTAGTTGGACAAAAAATTGAACTTACATTAAAAAAAATTCTAACAAACCTCATGTTTTGCAGTAGATTGAATAGGCATATTGAATTAATAACAGATTTTTACCGATCTATACTAAAATATTTTCTGTGTTTCAGTGTTACCTTCACCATTTTCATGTAGATTCATATTTTGATTTTAAATCTTGGTTATCCAATGAGCAAATTATTTTATATCCCTTGCAGTTTTGTCAATTTTTGCAATATTTAATCATTTTTAGTAAAGGTTAGAACTTTACAACTCTTCCATATTTCAGAATAATTAATTGATTATTTGAAAACATAATGTCTTGATTCCTTCTTGATACCAATAAATAAATTTTCATCATTACCTTCATTTTCACCTCTTATAATATTTTTGAAAGTCTAATATATTAGCTGATTGTCTTGAAAAATGTAAAGTTAATTTCTATTCAACTTTTATGTCAAATACCTTTTTTATGTGTTTATTGAATTTTTTTTCATAAGAACAACTTCGTTTAATGCACATTGTGGAAAAATGTGCTAAGAAGATCTGGGCAACATTTAGATTGTTGATCATAAAGTGTTCTTCTCATTTGATTTTATTAACTTTCTTAATTGGCGGTACAAGAACATGATCAAATTAAATTTATGTTATTTATTGTGTTATACAAAATTATATTATTTATTATGTTATTAAAAATTATGATTATATCCTTTATGTTATGTTGTTGGTCGCATATGGATATTTAATGTATTATTTAAAATAGAAAATAAAAATTAGATTAAAATTACTTATATTTTTAATTATAATAATTGTTATATAATTTGTAATTATAGGGATACAACATGAATTTAGTAGGAAATGTAAATATATTCGGTATTTTGAATATTGTTCAAACTTTCTTTGATTTTGATGAATAATTTTTATATTAATCGGATACGAGTACGAGTATATGTGTGTGAGAATATGAATAAATATATACATATGTGTTTGGTTTAATATTTGTTCTTATCATCATATTTATTCTTGTTTTAAATTACAACAATACTGAGTTTATTAAGTAACCTAATAAATTCATATTCATTATTTGATTTGCTTTGTAGTTTTATAATCATCTATTTTCTGCCAAACAATATTTATATTCCCTCTTAACCGTTTGATTTATTCAAAATTTACAAAATTCACTTAAATCTCTAATATATTCTCTCTCTTATTACAAGAGTCCTGATTGCACATTTTTTCTTTGTGTGTTGGCTTTCAAAAAATAACAATCTCAAATTTATTAAATCAAATTATTTTAAAAACATACATATGATTATTTATACTTTTTTAATATTTTTATTCATTGTTTATCTTTTTCACATTAGAATATTTTACTCTTAATTTCAAGTGTAAAATTGTATAAACTTGTAACTAAAAAAAAAACTTTTGGTCTTCAGTTCCCTCTGACTTTCAGGATTTATTTCATTTAAAAAATATTTGTTTCACTACAAATTTTTTCTCTCAATGATTTCAATTGTTTCACTAAATCTATTAAAATCTTTAAAGTATTTTTTCTTTCATTAATCTTCTTGATTACATATCTTTTACACTTTAGAAAATGTAATCCTTAATTTCACCTAATCAGATAAGTTAATGACACACATTTAATTAGTGTTGTTTTTTTATAATTATTTATATTTTATCTAATTGTTATTTAATGCTTTGATTTAAAACTTATATAATTATATTTTTTATATTTAGTATTAAAGAAAAAAAGTTATATTTATTTTATTTTTTAGAAAAAAATTTATTTATTTAATATTTAAAATAATAAATATATAAATACATATGCAGATATGAGTAGATTCATTATCAGACGAGAATAAATATGAGATAAAAAATTTATTTTCATTAAGTACGAAAATAGGATGCAAAAAAACTTTTATACCTTAACATAGATTGAGAGTAAAATCCACCACTGCTTCACATCGATGTTTTTAAGGGAAAAAAAGTTGCCGTTATATTTTGATTTAGTTTTTTTTTTTTTAATTGCATTACTTTAATTCAGTATAAGACTTCACCTAATTTTCTTCAATTTATATAGTTACCATGCATCAATCAATTTAGTTATCATAGTATCCAAACTTCTGAATTTTATACCGCAAATAGGATGCAAATAAATTTTGAAATATTTCCTAGTATAAGTTATCAATTGAAATATTATAATTATTACCGAATTGTCTTCAAATTTTAAATTATGAATTTGTTCTTATTCAAATATTTGTATTACTAAATTGATATTATGAATTTGTTCTTATGCAAATATTTGTATTAGTTACTTATTGATATTTACCTTATGAATTAAACATTACAATTTTATTTTGTTACATATCCTTTTATAAACAAACTGTTTTAAAATGTAGTTAATGCATGACAATCCTCTAATATATTGTAATACATTCTAAACTCAAATCAATATTAATTATATATATATATATATATATATATATATATATATATATATTTTTTTTGTTTGATAGTAATCTAACGTGATAATATTTTGTAATATACAAAAGCATCATAATTTTACGTCACATGTATCTAAAACCAAAACTGATTAATTTAAAAGTTGACGAGAATATTGATATGATCGAGTAGATATGTTCGAATACCTAACAACCAACAATTACTCTAATCCAAAATACTCCTTACGTTTGGGTTAGTTTAATAGTTTAATATTCTCTTCGAAAATAGAAATAAATAATACTTGTATACAAAAATAGTAACAATATCTAAAATTTATCACAAGTTGTGTTAACTATAGTTTAAGATGAATGATATTGATTACTGTAACACTCAAAAGATTTTTTTTTTTAAATTTAATAAAGTATACAACTATTTATTGTCATCTCGGGTTCATACTCCATATATGTATTTTTATATAATTAATATATACAAACTAAATCAAAAGATTATAAAAAATAATAATATAGAGTGGCAGAGAGTGAGAGAGAGTATATATCATAAAATTTGTTTCCATATTTTGTGTATGTGTTTTTGAAGAACTATCATCCATTAAAACACGATCATATTAAAATTACGAAATACAAAAGAAACAAATATTTGCTAAATATTTAATTAACATGAATATGTGAATAAACACCCATTAATCTACCTGGTTTGGTATAACTTTATGAACTAGGGTCCAGCATACCACCCTTATTACCATACACACTTAAATTACAACTATTTCACTTAGTCCATTACTGTTAAACGTAGAAAAAAAAATCTCTTATTATTATTTAATAAATAATATTACTTAAATATAATAATAGTAATTATATACTTTATATGAAGTAATATATTCTTTCACTCAAGCTGATTTTTTTTTTCTTTTCTACTTGTCTCCGGATTGGATTATACATAATTTCTACTTTAAATGTAAAATGAATATTAAATTTGTAATTTTAATTGATTTTGCATTTTGTTTAAATAATTTAGATTGTATGAAGATGCTTACTTAGATTAATCAAATTTATATAAATTCATGGTCACATATACGAGATGATATATGTGAATTATTGTTTTATTTGTATATTAAGTATTATGTTGTAACAGATTAATAGAGTTTGTTTTTTCTGCTTTACTGATGATCAAGTCACATAGACTAAGATATCAAATGGTGAGAAGTTAAGAAAAAAGTTATTACACATTGTGTGATATATGTGGATGCACGACTTAGGGTATAGTGAAATTACCTTGAGAGTTTTTACATACTATGACATATGATACATGACTTGTGTTGTGATGAACTTACCCTCATTTATTATCTTAAATTTGCTTGTAAATTTAAGTCTTGTTTGTTGGATCAGATGTTAGTTTTTAATATGACATACTTAATACAAGTCTTCCTAGATATGTTAGTCCATAATCTACTTGTTAAATATCTTTAATTGCATAAATTTATATGTATATACTATTGTTGTACATTAGTATTTAAAGAAGATTGAATAATTATGATTTGTTGATTAAAATATTTTCTTTTATATAATTTTTTATATTTAAAATTTATTCAATAATTTATGTTTACATATCGTATTTGTATTCTTAATTGTGATAACAACAATACTACATATTACTACATACGAGTAGGTATAATAACTAATAAAAAACAACAAGATTTTATTTTATCTTTTATTGGATTTAAGTTGTATTTTGAAATATATTATATTTTGTATAAACTCTTTATTATATAGTGAATAATTATTTTGAAGTGTTGAAAATTCCAATACAACAAATTATAACACGATACCAACATTTATTATGTAAAGTTGAATTTATACGTGAATATTAAGAAATTTAAAATAATTATAGTTACTCGGTTAAATATAAGTATTTCAAAATATACTCCAAATTTAAAAATTATAGTTCTAAGAAAATCTTAGAGACTTTACCAATACTTTTTTTAATAAATTGACGTAGTAATAAACTTGCCAAAGTATACTTTCTCGTCGTTTAAAACAAATTATTTATATCCATCCTAAAAATGAAAGATATTCAACGTTCATAAAGAACTGCAAACATAACAATGTCAACTAAGTTGGAGAAAAGTGTTTCATTAACCGTTCATGCGAGCTTTTTTAATTATATGTAAAAATTGAAAATATTTAAGAAATTTATAATAATTAAATCATCTTATACTTAATCAGCTCATCTAAATCCTTCTCATGCCAGCACTTATACAATGAATGGTATCATTTTAAATTTAAAACGAATGAAGGTTGATTTATTTTCTTTATTACAAAAGTGATATTAATTGCAATATCACAAAATTTAATATCATTCAGTGAATAAAATATTAGGAAAGAAGTTGCCAAACAATTGTAAATAAAATAATTTAACATTTAAATTAAAAATCGTTAAATGGTTAAAAACTCTGAAAAAAATAATTTAATCATAATTTTTCAAGTTTAGCATAAGATCAAGAGTCAAAACTTTTGATCACTTGCTTAGAGAATCAAGTTGTCACTTAAACTAATCAAGTGTTGGTCTCTCATATTTTCTTGGATACACTTTTAAAGGAAAAAACATTTCATATATTTTATTTACATCTATATTAAATTTAATATATTTTGTTTGAAATATCAATCAGATAAAAGTAATCTAATATTTCAATTAAGTTATTCATTATAACTCTAAAAAATATAGTTTACATATTCAAAATATTTTTTATATGAACATAAATATTTAATTTATATATTGAGAAGATAAAACAACAAAAAAAGAGCTATTATTTAATAGTAATAAGTAATTAATAATTAGCATTAAGCAATGATTTAAAAAATACAAGACCTTTGATGATTGGCGAGTTCCTGCGGTGCAAATTAGCCGAGTGAAGCAGCAGATGACTAACATAAGCCGATTGAAAATGTCACTCACCACATAATCAAAAACCACCGTTCTCTTTTTGTCTCCAAAATTGATACGGTGGGTTTGAACTTTGAAAGCCAAATCATGCACAGTGCCTTGCAGCTACAGGTTCTGCAACTCACTTCTTCCTTCAGCTTTTACTTTGCATTTCGCTATTTTGCTCAACCCACGGCCTTATAGTTTTCCCAATTGCTTCAAATTTATGAAATATTTCACCAAATCTCTTACCCACTTTAGGGTTTCTGAGAATCTCAATGGACTAGTGTTGCACGTGATTGAATAGAGTCAGCCTCCTGCTCCAACTTGCATTGCTGTTACAAATCTTCAATTTTCGTTTTTGTTCTTTATTTTTTAATTTTTCATGTAATGGGTAGTGTTGAAATCCCCAATTGGCTGAAAGGGTTGCCACTGGCCCCGGAATTTCGCCCTACAGACACTGAATTTGCTGACCCAATTGCTTACATTTCAAAGATTGAGAAGGAAGCTTCCACCTTCGGGATTTGTAAGATTATCCCACCATTGCCCAAACCCTCAAAAAAATATGTTTTTTCTAATTTGAATAGGTCACTCTTGAAGTGCCCGGATTTGGACCCAGATAATAGTTCATTAGGTGTTTGTGATTCATTGAAAACCGGTTCTGGGGATGGTAGTAGTGATGGGGTGTCTCGAGCGGTGTTTACTACAAGGCATCAAGAACTAGGGCAGAGTCAGAGTGTGAAAAAAGCCAAAGGAACGGTTCAGAATCCACTGTCAGGTGTTCATAAGCAAGTATGGCAAAGTGGGGAGGTTTATACTCTGGAACAGTTTGAGTCTAAATCGAAGTCTTTTGCAAGAAGCTTGCTTGGGTCGGTGAAGGATGTTTCTCCGCTGGTTATAGAGTCTATGTTTTGGAAGGCAACTTTAGAAAAGCCAATATATGTGGAGTATGCCAATGACGTGCCTGGGTCTGCTTTTGAAGAATCAAAGGGTCAATTTCATTATAGTCATAGAAGGCTAAGAAAAAGGACTTATTATAAGACTAGGCTAGATAGCTCTGATTGTAAACAAACTGTAATGGGATGCGGAAGAGATACCCAAACTGATGAGACTAAGGGTGCTTCTGTCCAAAGTGATGCTGACACTTGTTTACAGATGACCAAATCAGTTGCTACTGTGTCAACATTTTCATCAAATGAAGATTCACAATCTTTTAAGGACAAGAGTGCAGATACCGGCAATGATATGCAAGGAACTGCTGGTTGGAAGCTTTCAAACAGTCCTTGGAACCTGCAAGTTATTGCACGATCATCTGGCTCCCTGACACGTTTTATGCCGGATGATATTCCTGGTGTCACTTCACCTATGGTGTACATTGGTATGCTGTTCAGTTGGTTTGCTTGGCATGTAGAGGATCATGAGCTTCACAGCTTGAATTTTCTTCACACTGGCTCATCAAAGACTTGGTATGCTGTTCCTGGAGATTATGCCTTTGCTTTTGAGGAAGTCATCCGTACCAAGGGCTATGGTGGTGATATTGATCACTTAGGTATGTAAATGCTTTGACTATTATCTGTTTACAGAAGATTTGGCACCAAAGGTTGAAGTGACATTAATATTTTCATGTTTTTATTGACATGATTCTGTGCTTACAATGGGAAGGAAAAACTTGATTATGCTTGATCTCTGTCTTTGGCATGATACGATATATCGAGAAAAGTATGTAGTGATTTATAGTGACAGTTTTACTTATATTTGCTAGTAAGAGGGGAGCTAACAACATACTCTCTAAAACACCCTTACTAACACACTCTTAATTTTTAAAATCTATTGAAATTTACAAAATCATAATTAGGGTTCACTAAAATAAGGACTGGAACCCACACATTTTGTGATTTTACAACAAATTTCAATTGATAAAAAAGTGTTAGAAGGAGTACTGCTACCATGCCTTGCCAGTAAATGCGTGTCGTGTTTGCGTACATGTCTGCCTTTTTTAATATCCTCCTCTATAACTATTAATCTTATAACAAGGATGATAAAGTAGCTAATCTTCTCTTGATATGGCTAATTTTTTTTGGCATTTCTATTTTCCCCTATAAAAAGTGTGGTACTTAGTGGCTCATGCAATGCAATTCTGTAAATGCTTTAATAAGTTTTTCTTTGTTTTCTATCAGTTCTTTCAATTTTTAGAACTTATGGATGGAGAAGGCCTTAATACTCTAATTATTTAATATCTTTTCCTTTTTACGACTTTTGTTCTATTTTGATTTCAACTATACAAACACAAGTAATTTTCAAGGCATATGAAATAGCAGTGTACACAGGACACAACCTGACACTGTTGTGGCGATATAAAAAAATCTTCATTAGGAGTTTATGACTTAAAATTACGTAAGCACGTACTTTGTAAGGTAAAACTATGTACAGAAGATAGCTAAGGACTCTGTATGTGCATGCCTCTTAACAGTCTAACTTTACTGTGTAGAAGCGAAGTATCAACACTTGTGTTAAACTTGGACATCGGCATGATCAAATTTTTTAATTGGTATTGCATATTAGGGGTTGTTTGGTTGAGAAAATGTTTTCTGTTTGCATTTCGATTGCTGTTTTTTCTAGTTTATGTAAGAAAAGGTGAAAACAGAAATGAAAATAAAAAATAATAAAAGTTGTTTTATGGTTTCCTATACAATATTGTGAAAATAAGATTTTTTTGTTTGAATTCAAACCTGTTCATCTCATTTATTTTTCCTTTTAGTAGATCCATTTTATTGTTGAGGTAGTTGAATGCTATAACATCTACTCTGAATGTGTAACTCAAGTACATTTGCTTTTCTTGCCAGCCGCATTGAAACTTTTGGGTGAAAAAACGACTCTTTTGTCACCTGAGGTAATTGTTGCATCGGGAATTCCTTGTTGCAGGTCAGTTGCTTAACATATTTGACATTCTTTCATTTTGAGAATATCTATGATGTTGACTTATATGCTTAAAAATTATTATCATTTAACATATGTAGTTCTCTTTATTGAACTTCAAACTTATGTATGCTCTGGCTTTTCGTTCTAGGTTAACACAGAACCCTGGCGAATTTGTTGTGACTTTTCCAAGAGCTTATCATGTAGGATTCAGCCATGGTAATTGCTTTGAAGTTTATGTACATTCCTGACTTTTAACTACTGTTGTAGGCTTTAGCTTATGACTGATGGATGGACTGTAGTGGTCTTTCTGCAATGGGTGCCATATAGAGCTGTTTGACATTTGGAACATAAAGAAATAACTTGCATATTGAAGACCACAGTTTAATTGGTTTCGTTTAGAATATCAATATATACTCTGTAATGTTTGATAAGAAGAATAAAGGCCATTTTTGTTTTTAAAACTTGAGGTTTTGGCCGTGCATTATGAAAAGATACAATTTAAACTATGTGTTAGTGCGAACCCATTATTTTTTTGGCATTATTAGTATACCATGTGGGTGGGAGGAATTGTGAATAGTTTAGCGTAACTTGTGATTATAAAGGGCCTATCAAACATAGTTCTACCCAACAACTATGTAGTCTCGGAGATCCCACATCTACTATATATATAACCAAATTATACTAAATAAGTGGATGCACTTAAAATCCACTTTCTGATATGATATCAGAGGTGTAAATCTCACCTTATAAACCAATTTTGTTAATTTGAGTTAGGCTTAAGATCTACTTTTTGAGATAATATCAAAGTTTATTGAAGTCTATTTTAGTGAGATTGTTAGGCCTATTGTGACACCTGTTATCGAACTTTCCTCTATTTCTAGCACGAGATATCTAGTCTTCGACATGAGGGTGGTGTTAAATATCCGGTATCAACTAGATATATGACTAAATTATAGTATATAAGTGAGTGCATACCTGACCTCACAAACCAGTTTTGTGACGTTATGGTAGAGAATAATGTGCTGCAAGGTGCCAACTTAAGCAAACGGTAAATGTAGCAAAGTTGAGGAAATATACCGGTAAAGGTTTGATTAGGAATGTATATTTTTGGGATTAAATTGGATTTGTAACCATTGAGAAGATGATTTAAACAAATAAAGGTGATTTAGTCATGGGAAAAGTAAGATCGACATAGGTTCTAGTGAGAAAAAAAGATTCAAATCTACTTTAATCAAAAGGAGTGTAGGAAGGCATAAGGAGAAACTATTAGAAGAGACCTTTCTTTAAAGTGTTTTACAAAGAAGTTTGATTTTTGATAGAGACAGATTCATTTAGCCAAATTCACCTAGTCGTTGCTGTTGATATGGTGTGTTGGTGATGGCATTTGGAGTTTCAAGTTTACTTACAAACTATTCAAATTCCTCTCCACTAAGCTCACAGTATGATATAACCCTTGTGAGAATCACACCACAAAAGCTGGTTATTGTGATGAGACAGCCCGAACAAATATAAAGTCCTCGTTTTTCTAATATGCAACTCAAGCCTCATACCGTGTAATTCTGTCATACCAATTAATAAAATCGAAAGAGGAGGCACTGTTTTATTGGTTTACACTTACAGAATCCCCTCTGATGACACTGATATAGTAACACAGGAGAAGGGATGTAGTTACTGTTATCTCAAAATGAAACAAAAAAACTGATTACAGTGATGATTTGAGAGTTCCTGGTCTCTCCCTCCTCATCTGTTCTGCTCACTTCTGTCCTACCTCTTTCTTTTTCTTTCCAATTCCGGCTGAATCCTTCCTGCCCTTTCCATGCTCCTAGGCTCCTAGCTGCCATGTTTGCAGCAGGTAGTCACCAGATATTGCATCATTATCCTGCCTATGAATTAAATAAATCTCCTGCTATCTCTTCTTTTCTTTCTAAAATACACCTTTACCTTAGGATGCCTATTGAAATATATTATAACCTGAACTCTTTTTTAAGTGAAGAATGAAATAAAAATTTCTTTGCTTAAACTATCATGTGCTATAGGGATAAGGGAAACATATTAGACATCTTCTACGTTTGCTTTTATGCATAAGGATCTAGAGACATCGTAAGTGTGGAAGTAGATATTTATGAGGAGTTTGATAGTGAGTCACATGATAGGAATCAACAAATATTGTTACGATAAACTTTGATACCATCTTAGAAAATAAACTTTAAGCTTAACTCAACCTCACAAAAGCAATTTATAAGGTGAAATTTGTGTCTACTTATATATTATAATTTGGTGATATATTTAGTCGGTGTAGCACTTTTAACAGAATTAATATAGTTTTCTTTTAAGAATTTAATATCACAACATAAACTTAAAGACACTGATGTAAGATATATGGGGAGAGAGACGTAAGAGGATAATGAAAAAAGTTTTTGTCCTCAAAGTTGAGCATCCAGGTGGTTGATGGGCTTATTTGTTGTGTAAAGATAGTTTGGTTGTTTTGTTTCTCTGATAGTTTGATTGGTCTTTTTCTCTCTAGTCTTTACTTATTTTCTGGTGGATTTGTTTTCGTACCTTCCTTTTCAACTTCTTTTCTTGACTTTGAATGAACTTTTTACAGGGAACCATTGGAACCAAATAGTGGTTAGTTTTAAATTTTAATCTCGGTATCTATAGTTAAAGAGAAACCTTACCTTTCCACAAGATTTTATAAGCACTATTTTTTTATCCACCCTATAGTGTCTTGTTAAGTCTCTTTCTCTTCAATTGTAAGTCAAGATAATTCTCATTCTCTTCCATTGTCAACACAATTCTCATTTTGTATTCAATTTGGTGAAATCAAGGTTTTAACTGTGGGGAAGCTGCTAACTTTGGAACTCCACAATGGCTTAGAGTAGCCAAGGAAGCTGCAGTGCGCAGAGCTGCAATGAACTATCTTCCCATGCTTTCCCATCAGCAACTACTTTACTTACTGACCATGTCTTTTATTTCAAGGTAAGTGTTTCATCACTCTGCTTATATACATAGATATATCGCCCTTTGGAAATTATATTATCATTTCAATAGATAATAAGCTCTTATTATTTTACCAATAACACCCGGTGATAATCGTTCTTAATTATTTGTGATTGCCATTAGTGATTTTTAATAATTAAGTACCGGTTGTTTAATGGCATGAATGGATAGTCATATTACGAGTCCGATGCAATTACCCATTGTATTCAAGTTTCGAAATGGAGATGTTTGGGGCTTTACTTACAGATTTCTTGTAAAAAATCATTTTTTTATAACAATACTAACTTCTTTTAGTTTTTAATGCTCTTGTTTCAACTTTTCAAAATAATCCGAAGTTGAAAAATGTCTAAAATCTAACTAAAATCAAGAGCTATTTTGAATAGCTTCTCATAAAATTAGGTGTTTTTTAAAGTGACTTTTTATGATTTTAAACAAACATAAATTAGCTTATGCTTCTTTTTTCTTAAAATCTCTAAAATATATTTACTCGATTATTTTATATCAGAATCACTTATTTTTAGTCTGTACAATATAAAACACAACTGAGATATTTTAGATTTAAAATGTAAAATATATTCGGTTCTATTTGATCTTGAAGTGGAATTTTTTTGTTGGCTTTTAGATTGTATAGGTACAGATCTGTCTGCATTTTTTGTTTTTCTATCGGAAAGATTGTTTTAACATTCAGATGCGTTTTGCTTGTATCTAGATTACAATTGAATTACATAATTTTTATTCTTCCTGACTATATGTTTGATTTGATAGAGTTCCAAGAACACTATTACCTGGAGTGCGTAGTTCTCGTTTACGAGACCGTCAGAAAGAAGAAAGGGAGTTTTTAGTAAAACAGGCTTTCATTGAAGACATTCTACAGGAAAACAAGCTGCTATCCATTCTTCTTGGAAAGGAAGCTCCTAAAAGAGCTGTTTTATGGAATGCTGATTTGCTGCCAGATTCCAGCAAAGATTTTCAGTTGCCTGATTTAACTTCTACAACTGGAACCTCTGTGGCCAACATATCAAATATTAGCTCTGCTGAAAAGAATGGTCATTATCTGCTTGATTATGAGATGAGTTTGTATATGGATTGTTTGACTAATATAGATATTGGTGGTGATGATCTTCCCTATCACTTCCAAACTGATTCCGGAGCATTGGCTTGTGTGGGTTGTGGAATACTTGGTTTTCCATTTATGGCTGTGATACAACCAACTGAGAAATTGACAATGGAACTTCTTCCTGATAATCATCTAATTCAAGTTTCCTCGCCGGACTCTACTGCTGGTCTTCATAGTTCCATATCAAGTAACAGCTTCATGCTTTGTCATACTGTATATATTTATTTTTATCACATTTTCACGTGTAGGTCTTTATGCTTTTTTTTGCATTATAATGTAGTAAAGTTGAACTTGTCAACCACTATGGATGTGGGCAAGGTGGAAAGTTGTAACTTCTAGAGTTATTATAATACTGGTCTCTAAAAAATCTTCCAAATTCCTGGATCATATAGAATACAAAAATTATAAGGAAATCAGTTGTGTTGTGGACCTCATCCTGATAGACACCTTATTACTATCATTGCTGCACTTATTCTAAGTGGCATTTAATGTGTAGCTATAATTTTTATGTATTGAATTGGTTCCTCTATGTAATAATGAACCAAAATACCAACTTATGGCACCAAAATATTATTTTATCCTCTGCAGCATTTACTGGAAATTTGGCATACTCCTTATCTCGTGATTATATCAACTTTGTATCATTCTGTGTGCATTTTCCTTTTTTACGATATTATGGAAGCTTACATGATAACCAAAACATATTGGATAGTTGAAGTTGAATCTTTTGAAGTATCCTTTACTTTGCCGTTCAGATAACACTTAATGCTGAAATGAGTTACTGTATGATCTGTTCTGCAGGGGATCTTTCTGTTTCTGAACTTTCATCAGTAAAGGAGATGCCAGATCAATCATTAAATAAGTGCAGTAATTGTTGGAACACCTCCAGTAAATATTTTAGGCCACGGATTTTCTGCCTGGGGCATGCTGTTCAAATAGTAGAGAAGTTGCAGAGCAAAGGTGGAGCCAATGTGCTTATAATTTGCCATTCAGGTTAGTTTGCAGATTAGAAATCTACCTGCATTATCATTCTGTAAAAGCTGGGTAAAATCAAATGTCCAATTGCAACAGATGTATGATTTTCTCTTTTCTGCAGCTTTCGACTTCAATATAGTAAAGAAAGCTTGTGGCTCTTGTATATAACAATCCGATCAGTTTCAGCTAAATATGGTTTGTTGAAGTATCTTGGAATACCTAAGCCCCAAACACACGTTAACCCCCAAATTAGTCCTCAAAGTTCTAAACTTTGAAACTCTTTTGTTTGGCGTATTCTGTTTTTAAATTGTTAGCTCTTACTGTTTTGTTGGCCATAAAAAAATTTTGGTCACACTTTCCCTCTTTTGTTTATGTTGCGCTTCTAATTGCTTCACCAGTCTCAATGTTTCACAATATGTTTTTGGGAGTAATTGCATTGCATGAGCTTTTGTGTGTCCTTATTTTATTAGGATTTAAAGTCTAAATGATCTTTTTTAGTATAAATAAGATTCTGTTCTTTCTGATAAAAAAAAGTATAAATAAGGTATAATGCTATTCTTTTGTATCACATGTTATCACATTGAATCAATTTCAGATTGTTCATTCTCATGTTTCTCTTCTCCATTCTCTGTATAAACCATATGCATACCACATGGCCTGATAGATGTGAAATCTATATGCAGTCAGTTGTTGATCGATGTATAATTTATGTTGCAATTCAATTTACACCCATCTGTTATCAGTTAAAGAATGAAAGTTTTATCTTATAACTCAAGAAGCATTACGAGCATAGATGAGTCTTTCAATTATTTAATATATTTATTTTCTCATACTTTTCTTCATTTCTGTAGACTATCAGAAAATAAAGGCACATGCCAAGGAAGTTGCGGAAGAGATACATGGTGCTTTTGATTATAATGAGATTCCATTAGATACCGCATCCCCAGAAAATTTGACCCTGATAGATCTGGCGGTTGATGGTGAAGAGCCTGATCAATGTGAAGACTGGACATCAACACTAGGCATTAACCTACGGAATTGGGTCCATGCAAGAAATCATGCTCCATCTAAACAAGTTCCTTGGACACTAGGGACATTGTTCTATGATAAATGTCCTTCAAATATTTTGGCTTTGGATTGGCAGTCTCGGAGGTCTCGGTCAAAAAGGTCGAGTCATTTAACTCAGACGAAATCCTCTTTCATCATTGAGAGAAAGAAGGATGATCGGTTGGGTGGAAGAATAAATAACTCCACTGCTGAAAAGAAGCTAATTCAGTATTCAAGAAGGAAGTTCAAGTCAAAGCAAAGGTGTTTCCCTGTAGCAAACATGGTCTGCGAATTCCAAGAGAAGTCCAAAAATGTGTCAGCTACTTTAAGTGCGGATCGTAATAATTGTGTTTCTAAAACTCTTGAAGCTGAGAATTTAAGGACTGAGTGTGTATTGCCATGTGCTTCTGCTTCTACTGAAATGTCTGCAATGCATCCTGAAATCCAGATTGCTGAAATACCCATTAGCACGAAAATGAATGCTGTTAAGTCACAACCTTCAAATTCCATTCCTGATCATATTTTAATGATTGAAAAAGTTGGAGCCGAGATTGAGAATCAAACCATGCAAGAATCAGATGTAGACAGAAATAATGATTTGACACTCAGTCATTCTAAGATGCACTGCAATACCAGTATCTCAGAAATATGTAGCAAGGAGAGCCAAGATTGTGAGGACAGGAAATGTTCTAGTGCACTTTCAAATGCAACAGATGGAAATATTGAAATGATTAGAAAGACTGAAATTGCAGAAGCAGTTATGATTGATAGCAACTGTAATAGGTTAACATTGGATGAAGGGCATCAAGAATATCACTCTACATACAAAAGCAACAGTGAGGAAGTTGCTTTATCAACTGCTTCAATGGTAAATCAATCTACACTTGCATCTATGGATGGAAATGTTGAAAGTCCAAATAATAATTATATCTCAGAAAGAATTAGGAATCCTATTTTCCTAGAAAGGACAACTGAAGAAGAAATTGATTCTATAGGTGCAACGGACAAGGAACCTCGAATTGATGGCGGACCAATTAGTGGACATACTCCAAATGAAGTTTGTGAAGTTCAAAGGGAGCTTTATGCTTCTGCAGACTTGCATAGTAACGGAATCATTAATGGTAAGATGCAACAGGTAACTCAGGGCGGAAAAAATAGTAAAAGGGAAATAACTCAGTCCACTCGTGTTTCAGCAAAACAATGGTGTCCGTCATCTATGCAGTGTCGGATTGAAAATGTGAACAAAATTAACGAGGAACCTGTTTCTAGTTATGCTGCAAAAGTTGAAAATAAAAGCGTAACTTCAATAGAGTTAGGATCTTCTGAAGTTTCAGTGGAAACCTGTCTTAACAAAGATTCCTGTATTCAATTTGTTCCAGATAAAGAAAAAGAAATGGAAATCCAGTCAGTTAATACATCTATAAAGGACTCTTCTCTATCAATGCAGGAAGGCTCAAAAATTGAGAAAGAGATTTATGTTACAGATAACATTAATGAAATCAAAGCTGATTTGTCACAAGATAAAAGGGGGCTGGAAAGCTGTGAGTTGGCTACTGAAGTTCCCAGATTAAATGCTGGGGAGAAAAAAAAGAGGAAAGTGGAACGAACAAGAAGGAACCAATCTAATTCCGACAACTTTATTAGAAGTCCATGTGAGGGTCTGAGGCCAAGAGCTGGGAAGATTGGCGCTGGAAAAAGTAGAGTAGAAATCAACCAAGTTGACAAGGAAAATCAGGTGGCTAAACGGGCAAGGAGATCTTCTGAAGTTTTGGTTCCTCGCAAAAATAAAAAAGATGGTGTTAAAAAGTCCCACAAGTGCGACCTTGATGGTTGCCGAATGAGTTTCAAGACTAAGGCAGAGTTACTGTTGCATAAACGAAACCTTTGCCCGCATGAAGGGTGTGGTAAGAAGTTCAGTTCCCACAAATATGCTTTACTTCACCAGCGTGTTCATGATGATGAGAGGCCCCTTAAGTGCCCATGGAAAGGTTGTTCCATGTCGTTCAAGTGGGCTTGGGCAAGGACCGAGCACATACGTGTACATACTGGGGAGAAGCCTTATCACTGCAAGGTGCAGGGGTGCGGCCTTTCCTTCAGGTTTGTATCAGACTTTAGCAGACACAGACGGAAAACGGGACACCATGTGAAACCTCCTGCTTGATATATATTCATGTGAACTTTTTCTTCTTGCAAACTTGTGCATATTTGCAGTTAGATTGGTAAGAAGTGAGGCTTAGAGTCGTGTCTGACCATGCATGAGCATTCTGGTTAATTGTAAAGTTAGGATAGAATGGTTGTTTTGTAGGTGCTCAATATCCAATTCATTTGAAGGCAGTTAGAGTTGGTACTCGAGAGAGTTTTGATCTTTATCTATAACTAGAATTCAGGTCTAGCAGCAGCCCCTAAAGGAGGGAAAACCCTCCTTAAGGAAGCTGCATCATGTTGGTTGGTCATGCCTCTGATAGCTTACTTTTGTTGATTCCTGTACTCACTGTTCTTTTGAAGGAGTTGATAGGTCCTTGATCTTTCTGGATAAATAGTTGTTCATTATGGATGTATATTACTTTGGATTAACATCATTTGTTATTAAGGGGGACAAGAAAGCTGAGAGTAAGAACCAAGATTTTTGTGCTCTCTGATTTTATGTACTTTCCTCCTGGCTAGTAAATTCAGTGGTAAAACATTAAGTTCACACTGCATATTCTTACTGCTTATCTACCTTTTCCCGTTGTTTTTTGAAGGTAGTTTGAATTTTTTTAGTTTTCTTTTGAATTTTTTCTTTTAGTATAATCAACTCTCATAGGTATATGATAGGATGGCAGGCCCAAAAAGAAAGAAAATTAAGTGGTTAAGGGATGTTATAGGCTGTAGAAAAATGCTACAATATTATTTAGTATTAATTTTAAATTCCTAAAATGAGGTAATGACACTTGTAGTAGGCTCATTATTTAGTTATTGGCGTAGTTTAGATTATATGCGTATTCCTCTTTATTCATGGTCATCAATGAAGAATATGGATGTTTATCTTTTAGCTTTCTTTAGTTCTTTAATGGTAGCTTTGTAGTTTTACGGTAGCTTAGTTATTTGCTCTCCATTGTATATATGTAAATTTCTTAGATAGAATTCCTGAATTCTTTTTATCCTTCTTAACAAAATAAGTTGGCATATTGATTCTTGGGTAGATGACTTGTTAAATGGAGATTTTCTGATTGATTTTTCTGGCGCATAGGTGTAGCAATATGCAACTTAGAAATTGTTTTATAAAAATTGTTTCAAATCCCTCAAAAGGACTTTGGCGGAAGATAATTATCGAATTGATATTGGATTTTGCAATAAAAAAAACTTACTTTTCTCTTCTTAAATTGGCTTGGTTTCAGTTAAACTAGTTTTTGGGAAAAACCAATTTTTAAGTTTTGGTTTTATTTTAAATGTATTAAAAAAGGTTATTTTAGCTTTTGGTTGGTTTTGTGTTGGTCGAGTGATTCCACGCGTACAAGATGTAAGAATCAAAAGCTTATTCGTTAATTTTGGATGACATAAATTTGACCGAGAACCAACCACATTTTTAAGACAATCTTTTCATTGCCTCAAAACAGATGATAGTTTAGTTTAGCTGTTTGTGAAATATAAACCAGTTTGGTTTTATAATTTTAATGTTTTAAATATGCCTGGTTTGGATCATAATTTGGTTTGAATTAATTAGATTGCCAATAGTTCTCTAATATATTATTATTATTTTTCATACACATCCCTTTCGGGTTTTAATATAGGTAGTTGCTTTTTAAACTATACAAATTGCTTTTTACATTAAATCATTTTTTAATATATTAATAATATTTTGATTATTTTTATTTTAAGATCTATATATTGAATAATTTTTGTTTTCTCTTATACACTAAAAAAAACATCTCTATCATATATATACGGTACGTTCTAACTACACGACAAATATAGACAATTATTTACTGCACTATAATTTTTTTTTTCAATCAATTAAATGTTAATACGAAAAATATAGACAATTATTTACTACACTATAAATTTTTTTGTTTTTTCAATCAATTAAATGTTAATAATTATTTTATTTTTTAAGAGTTGTTAAAATAAAATATTTTATTGTTAAGATATTTATAGCTTTAGTTTATTAGAATGAGATATTAACTTTTAGTTTGTTAACATTTTTTTATTACACTTATTAAGAAACCTTTTACTCAATTGAATGTGAGAGAGAAAAAAATTATATAATAAAATAAATTTTTAAATAAAAATAATAAGAATATTTTTAATATTTTAAGAATTTCTTTAAGGATTAGGATTTATACCAGGATCAATTATACATTAGTGTCAAATTTTGAGTATAACACTATAAAAATGTTTATATCATTATATTTAAGTACTAATTTATTCTTAACCTATAGTTACATTTTTAATCTAAAACCTTATAATTTTTTTATTTTTGAATTTTTTATATATTATTTAATTTTTAAATTTTTTATAACATTAAAGTTTAAATTATTTTAAATTAAAAGTCAAAATTTCCTACTAAAATCACTTACGCTGGAATTCAAAGATAAGTCCATCCACCCTAGATGCTACGTTCACTAGTTTAAACCTATATTTCTAACTTGTGAAAAGAAGATGAAATGTAAATTGAAAATAATGAGAAATTACTTTTAACTTAAAATCTTATAATTTTTTTTATTTTTGAATTTTTTTATATATTAATTTTTTTATTATATTCCATGTGAGGCAAAAAAAAAATGGAAAGGGAAGTGTAGGTAGCAGGCACGTCTGAGGCACATTGAATAATGATATTTTGATATCGTTGAATTTTTACCCCCACTTGACACTGGGATAGTTTTGTCAATGCATCTTACGTGGCAGGAGTATTTTTGGTAACGTGTAATCTGAAGCCCAAAAGTCAGTCCTGCGCCTTGCCTTGTCCATTCTCACTCTCTCGCTCTCTCACTGTCTCACTTTATCACTCTCTCGCTCTCTCTCACCGTCTCACTCTATCACTCTCTCGCTCTCTTTTTGACTCTCTCACTCTCTCGTTCTATCGCTCTGTTTGTGCTCTCTCTGCACTCGTCTTCCACTCGGTTAGTCTCCTTGTTCTCGTCTTTCGTGGTTGCTTTTTTTCCGTTTTCCACCAAAAGTTGTTAAAGGTGAGTCTTTTATGAGGTTTTCCTGGAAAAGGAACTGTTTTTCATCCTTTAAATGTTGGTCTTGTATGATTTTCGTATGGGGTTTAGGTTTTTGGAGTAAAGGTTGCTCTTTTATGGAGTTTTGAATGAAAAGGGAAGATCTTTATTTGGTTTCACGGTTTAAGGTTTTGAGAAATGCCTTTATTTGTATGATTTTTGTTAATTTGTGGTTGTTTTTCTTCTGTTTTTCATCAAAAGTTGTTAAATGTGAGTCTTTTATGAGGTTTTCATGGAAAAGAAACTGTTTTTCATCGTTTAAATGTTGGTCTTGTATGATTTCTGTATGGGGTTTAGATTTATGGAGTAAAGGTTGCTCTTTTATGGGTTTTTAATGAAAAGAGAAAATCTTTATTTGGTTTTACGGTTTAGGGTTTTGAGAAATACCTTTTTGTTAAGGGTTTAAGGTTTTTAAAAAGACGGATTGTGCTGTGTGCTGGGAAAAAATGACAATAAGTATTAGGCTGGGGATTGATTGGGTTTGGAAATACATGAACTTATGAACATATCTTACCTATGTCGCCAAAACTTGAATTAAAGTGTCCCCTCATTACAGAAGGGGTAACCTCTGATGTTTTGTAAGGTGACAGTGATTAATTATTTTACAAAACACCACTGGTTACCCCTTCAGTAATGAGGGGACACCTTCGTTCAAGTTTTGGCGACTAATCATATGAACATAAACACTTGAACAAAGGTGTCCCCTCCTGAAGGGGTAACCACTACTGTTTTTGTTGAACAATAAATGGTTTCGAGCTTACAACAGATCAGTGATTACCCACGCATTATCGAGGGGACACGAAGGTTTAATGGAAAAAATATGCCTGGATACTCCACGGTTTGTAACAGTTTAGTTATACTTTTATGGTTATGTGTATTTTTGATTGAGTTGGTCACATTTTAATTTGGTTTATCATAATTTATTTGTAGACTGATCTTCACAGTTTTCAGCAGTAGCTGGTGTATCAATGGATTCTCCATGAGGATAACTGCAGACGCCAAACTGTGCTATCTGCTATCAATTTGATTAGTTTAAGTTCAGAACGTGCTATTATTCTTTACCACAGTAGTATATGATTGTTGTAATTGCTTGTACAAAACTGTATTATTTTAGTATTTGTTGTTAATATGAAGTGCTGTAAATATTGTTACAATTATTGAGTTATAGATAAGGAAGTTTTTATAACAGTATTGGTGTGGTTGTATTTGTATTATGATTATTTTGAGTTCAGTCGCCAAAACTAGAACTGAGGTATCTCCTCGTTACGTCATGAGTAACCACTGGGACAATGTAATGTGAAAAAACAGTATTAAGGCATAGAGGTCATTAAAACGAACATGATGTAGTAAATGAAAGTGTGATTAATCCTCATGACAACTTCATTAGAAAGAAATGGTCCTTATGAAGAAGTTTGAGTTCAGTTGTCAAAACTAAAACTAAGGTGTCCCCTCGTTAAGCCATGGGTAACCACTGGGTTGATGGAAGCTAAAAAACCAGTATTAAGACACAAATGAACTTCATGAGGTGAATGAAAACGTGATAAATCATCAATATTGTTGTAATTGAATAAGTGAACAATTTTATTTAAAAGAAGAGTTCCTTATGAAGAGGTTTTACTTCAGTCGCCAAATCTAGAACTAAAGTATCCCCTCGTTAAGCCATGGGTAATCACTGGGTTGATAGAAGACAAAAAAACCAATATTAAGGCACAAAGGTCATTAAAATGAACTTCATGTGGTGAATGAAAGCGTGATCAATCATCAATATTGATGTAATTAAATAAGTGAACAATTTCATTTAGAAAAAAAGTTCCTTATGAAGAGGTTTGAGTTCAGTCGCAAAACTAGAACTAAGGTGTCCCCTCATTAAACCATAGGTAACCACTAGGTGGATGGAAGCTAAAAAACCAGTATTAAGGCACATAGTTTAGTAAATTAAGAATGCTTGTTAAATTAACATGTAGGTGATAACTAATGTTGTAATTACATCAAACATTACATTAGAACATAATTTATCAACATTACATTAGAACACAACTTAATTACATTACATGTATTTACATAATTCACCAAAATGATTATCCACAACACTAAACAGCCTACTATGAACAGATCCTTTATGTTGGAAAAAAAATCAGACAAACCTAACAATATATACAACTTACAAAAATCGACAACTATAGAATCTGTCTTTCTCTAAACCTTAAACCCTTAAAAAAATCATACAAATAAAGGTCTTTCTCAAAACTCTAAACTGTGAAACCAAATAAAGATCTTCCTTTTCCATTAAAAACCCCATAAAAGAACAACCTTTACTCCATAAATCTAAATCCCATACAAAAATCATACAAGATCAACATTTAAACGATGCAAAACAGTTCCTTTTCTATGAAAACCTCATAAAAGACTCACCTTTAACAACTTTTGATGAAAAACAGAAGAAAAACAACCACAAATTAACAAAAATCATACAAATAAAGGCATTTCTCAAAACCCTAAACTGTGAAACCAAATAAAGATCTTCCCTTTTCATTCAAAACTCCATAAAAGAGCAACCTTTACTCCAAAAACCTAAACCCCATACAAAAATCATACAAGACCAACATTTAAAGGATGAAAAACATTTCCTTTTTCATGAAAACCTCATAAAAGACTCAGCTTTAACAACTTTTGATGGAAAACGAAAAAAAAGCAACTTTTGACACATAAAAACCCAAACTTTACTTCAACCACCACAAACTCCACACAAAAATCAAATGACAAACAACAAAAACGACTTAAAAGAGTAACTTTTACTTCTTTTTCAAACATAAATGATATAATAACCCAACCTTTACCTTAAACCGACGATGAACCGAGGGTTGGAGAGAGTCAAAGAGTGGAGAGAGCAACGACAGAACGAGAGAGCATTAGAGAGTGAGAGCAATGAGAGAACGAGAGAGTGTGAGAGCAATGAGAGATGAGAGAGCATGAGAGTGAGAGAACAATGAGAAGGAGGGAGTCAAAACAGTGAGAAAGTAAAAGTGAAAGAGGCAAGAGAGATTTTTCATTTCTAAATTTGAATCTTTACACGTTAGTTTAAAAAATTAATATTTTTTGCTAGCGGTGTCTATGCCACGTAAAGGTAAAAATGTATCATTACTCAGGGCACATTTGAACTCCTTCTACACCTCACCAAAACATCTGGCAGACGGAATATAAGGCGCCGCCCAATCACGAACAGAACATCCTGCACAGACACAAGTGTTGGAATTGGTACACATTCTTTCTTCTTCCTCTCGCGCCGCCAACAAAGCTAAACCATGCGCGAGGGTGTTCCCCGCGCACGAGCTACACCCACAAACTCTCCCTTCGATGTGCAAATCCAGAAAGAGCACCACTGCGCTACAACCCGGAAGCAGACGAAGCACCAACACCAACCCAAATAGAAACATGACCGATTCCCCTCGTCCTCCCCGAACCCGAACCCTAACATCGTCATCGTCTAACTGCGAAACCTCGACCAGCGACGTCCCCATTACAGAATCAAGAAGCTACGTATTCGAAAACAACGAGTTATTAGAGTGGTCAAAAACCTCTTCCATCTCAAGCCGCGCCTCTCTCGCAAACCTCAAAGATACGCTCCCTGAAAGCCCTAACATATACCACTTCTCCGAGATCTCCGCCGCCACCGCCAACTTCTCCGCCCCACGCCTCTCTTCCTCCTCCTGGCGCTGCCGAATCCGCCACCGAGATGTTGTTGTCTCTCGCCGCAAATTCCGCCAACAAATCGACCTCCCGGAGCTCAGCCGCCGCCTCGCCATCATCTGCCGGAGCCACCACAGTAGCCTTGTTAAACTCCTCGGTGCCTCCGTCTCCGGCGCCGTCATCTTACTCGTCTACGAATTTGTCCCCGGCGCCAGCCTCGCCGATTGCCTCCGGAACCGCCGGAATCCCAGCTTCACCGATCTCGTCACGTGGACCTCCAGGATGCAGATCGCTTCCGACATCGCGCACGGCCTCGATTACATCCACAATTTCTCCGGTTCCGATTCCGGTTCGGGATCCGGTTCTGGCTTCGTTCATAATCACATCAAGAGCTCCAGCATTGTTATCACGGAGGATGATTTACGCGCGAAAATTTGCCACTTCGGCTCGTCGGATCTCTGCGGCGAGGCAGTCGGCGGCGCCGGGGAGGAGTCCGGTGGGCGGAGGGTGAGGATCGAGGGGACGAGAGGGTACATGGCGCCGGAGTTTCAGGTCAGCGGCGTAGCGACGACGAAGAGCGACGTGTACGCGTTCGGCGTGGTGGTTTTGGAGCTGCTGAGCGGGGAAGAGGCGCTGAAATTCGAATTCAACGACGACGGCAGTTATAAGAGGATGAGCGTGGTGGATACGGCGAGAGTGGCAGCGGGGGAATACGGCGGTGTGAGGAAGTGGGTGGATAAGAGGCTGAGGGATTCGTTTCCGGTGAATGTGGCGGAGCGGATGATTCGGGTCGGATTAGACTGTGTCGGGAATGACCCGAACGAGCGACCCGACATGGGTCGGGTGTCGATTGAGGTGTCAAAGTTGTATTTGGAATCGAAGGAATGGGATCAGAAAATGGGAACCGATATTGACTTGTCGGTGTCGTTAGCCCCACGGTGACGTTTTTTGGGATTTGAGGGATTTTTCTTTTCTTTTTATTTCCATATTTTTTTACACTCCATAAATTTTTATTGTAAAAAGGAAATAGAAAAACTGACTTTGGAAAGAGATTGGTGTAAAATTCACACGTATACATGATTACGGGTTGTGTAAAATGATGTTGATATTTGAAGAAGGCACGTTTGAAGCACTAATGTAGAATTTGGATTTGATCAAATTTATTTAAATAAACATCAATATAAGAGGCAAGTTTCGACTGCTTTCTTTTTTATGCGGTTCCAATTTCTTAGAAGCTTGTGATGTGAGGATTTCGTCATCAACTTCAGTCAATATGAGTTATCGGTTATTATTGGAAGATGATCGTGATTGAGGAAGAAATGTGAAAACTAAAAAGTGGAGTTTTCACGTGTTGAGTTTATGATGATGACAGTTTAAAAGAAAACGAAAAATAAGGTTAGAAAGGTAATTTGACGCACAAAAGAAAATAGGGGAAGTGAATACAACAAGTAGGGGAGTGTAATAAGCAAAGGCCTATAAGAAAACATGCAGTCCAAGAGAATATCATAGAAGAAGAGCCCAAAAACTGAGAAGGTAACAGGTTTGAGCATTTCCCATTGGGAGCAATGGCGGCAAGGATGTTGCAGAGGCGATTCATCTCAATCTTCCCAAGACAAACCCATCACCCCATTATTCCAGGCATGTCTCTCTATCTGCGTTCTTTTAGATCCTCTTAAACCCTTTTTTCTTCTTCAATTAAACCCTTTTTTTCAAATGTTTAACAAGTCCTGGTTTTGATTTTTTGGGAATGTTTAACAAGAAGTGTTAATATGGGAATTGAAGCACCAGATGTTGAATAGCAAATAGGTTGGTGTTAATACCTGTAATTTTTTTTTTTTTTTATATAGGTTGTTTGTTTATTTGTTTTTAAATTAATACACGACCCTCTAATTAGCTTTCTGCTCCTTTGATGAATTTAGTTCAAAGGAATGGAATATGCAATGAAGACTTATGCTATATAAACTGATTTTAACTCTTGCATCTCCTATAATGCAAAACAAGCAGTGTTTTCTGAATAACCGGAAACAGTAGATATTGTTAATTTGATTTGGACTTGCTCTAATTAATCTTTATCTGGTGTCTTCTTCCTCTTTATCCATTTTGTGGCAGAATATCAATATGTTTATGCTTGATATTTGTAGTTAAAGCCATTCTTTAATCATTCAGTTAATAGCATAAGTTTATGCTATACAAGATGAACATCTTTCTATTTCTCTCTCACTTTCTCATTGTGCATTCCCTTGTGTGTGAACAGAAATTTTTTGTATTAACGTGAATGTTGTTTATTGGCAGAATCTTCTTGGTATTCTCCTACCAGCTCAATATTAAATAGATTTGGATTCCATCAAAGGGGGGTCGCTACAAATACAAATCCAATCAAACCTGTTAGTGAAGATGTAGAAAATAGTGAAGCTGACACCTTAAAACTAAGTGCAAACCCAGATAATCTTGCTACATCCATTAGTGTTAGTGATACCTCCTCTGTACAGTTTTCTGCCAAGTCAAGTTTGAAGATATCTTCAAGGCATGATCTGGCAATGATTTTCACCTGCAAGGTCTGTGAAACAAGATCCATTAAGACGGTTTGTCGTGAGTCATATGAGAAAGGTGTAGTGGTGGCAAGATGTGGGGGGTGTAATAATCTTCACCTGATTGCAGATCACCTTGGGTGGTTTGGCGAACCAGGAAGCGTTGAGGACTTCTTGGCTACTCGTGGAGAAGAAGTGAAACGAGGTTCAGTTGACACACTGAATCTTACGTTGGAAGATTTAGCTGGAAGAAAACCTTGAAAGATACAATTTTACCTAGTATGTGTTGTGCAATAGGGTGTCACTGAAAGTTTGGAAGTGCAAGGCAGCGTAAGATAGTTGATAGGAGCAATGCTAGTAAGACACTCTTTTGAACAAAATATTTATTGGTCAAAATTTATTGAAAGTTACAAAATTTTAGAGATCTCATCTCCTATAGAATATAATAGAATAGACTGATGATTTTGTTCTTTCAAATGAAAAGTGTTCTAAATTTAAGGTTCTTAACTTTTGGGCATGTGGTACCGATGGGTGACAAAACATCACATGATTAACTTGACGACATAATTAATTTGACAATGTTTAATAAGTGATAAGCTGAGATTAATACTAACTTATACTCTGTAATTTGATTTCCTAACTTTTAGTAACTTATACACTGTAATTTGATCTCCATTAGCAATTAATTTCCTTTGTCGCCTAAGTGTTCAGTAGGTTGTTGTGAGAAATTGCGTCATCTCAACCATAAATAATGAAAAAAAAATCAAGCATATGAAATATATAAAAACTACCGTTTCAACACTTATTAGATTGATTTACATGCAAGGAGAGTTTGACTACAAAATAATCTATAACGCAAGCATTATCAACACTACAAAGTTGATGATTGTATCCATGTTATATGGATTTTTACTACAAAGTTGATGATTGTACCCATGTTATATGGATTTTTGAAAGAAAAATCTGAAGGTTTTACCTTATTTGTTAAATTCTTCCATATGATAAAAACATAAATTTAGAAAGTCAATTAAAAAGTTTACTTTCTCGTAATGGGAGGTAATATATAAATCATGATATGTCTAAATTTCGTTTTGAAAATTGTGTTATTTATGAAGTCACATGTGTGGATATATCACAATAAAATGACATTGCTAAAAGAAAAAATGGAATCTTCTTAATATAATAGGGATACACTTTTTCCATATGTAAGTCACTAAATGTTATTTAGGGTGAGATTGTCTTTATTGTTGCTTATCTCATTAACTAATTACCTTTTCAGGTTCTAGATGGTCAGAGTCCTATTGAATTCATGTTTCCTTTCTTTTCACCTGTTCCTTTCTTCTCTAATCTTCATGGTCGAGTGTTTGGATCTTTTACATGTATCTTCAACTTTAGGGGAATGTTCTTTCAAAGCAAAATCACCTTTTGTCCCTTTCATACAAGAAAGGTCTCATATTAATCCTACTCTTAGCACTTCTAATACCTCTCCTGACACATCTCGTTCGAATATCTCTACTCTTAGTACTCTTATTACTTTTTATAACACATCTCATATGATGTCTCTAAAGTTGCTCCTAACAAGGACATTTATGTTCCCAAGTCAAGATCAACTCTATAAATTAGTCGTCCAAAGAGTTTTTTCCATGTACAATAGCAAAGGAGACAAAAGTAACCTAACCTCATCCAAGAATAACTCCAATCATCTGAGTCAGGGATAAGTGCTCCTTCTTCTGACTGTTAGGAATCCAAAAGTCTCATATCGAGTAAAAATGAGAAAGTTGAGCAACATGTAAAAAAAAAGACCTACAAACCCAATGCGCCTTAAGGTTTTAGGTTGAAAGTGACGTTAATCTCTTGTGTGGGTCTAGCTCATGTCTCATTGCGTTTAAGATCTCACTAGAATGAGAACTGAGCCAAACCTATACAAGGGAGTGACACCACCTTCAACCCAAAACTTTAAGGCATTGGGTTTGTAGGTCTTCTTTCTTATATGTTGCTCAACTTTCTCATTTCTACTCAATGTGGGACTTAGACTCACACTTAGATACCTAACAAATCTCTCCCTCAAGTGAGAGTCCCTTCCACATTGGTACACTCCCTCTCAAACACGAGTACCTCACAAAGCTAAAATTGTAAGTACATCTCTGGCTTTACATTTTAAGCTTAGCTCCAGGCAAGCTCCTTTTAAGGATAAAGAAAAAGATGATATGCAACATGTTCCCTATGCATTTGCATTAGAAAGTTTAATGTATGCAATGGTTTGTACAAGGCCTGATATAGCTCATGATGTTGGTGTTGTTAGCCGTTTTCTTTCCAATCCTGGTATTAAGCATTGAAAATCTATCAAGTGGATTTTGAGATATCTCCGTGGTACTTCAAATTTGAAACTGTGTTTTGTGTTTTGGAATTGGGAAACCTGTTCTTTGTGGTTACACAGATTCTGATTGGCAGGGGATGGTGATTTTAGAAAATCTACTTCTGGTTATTTGATTACCTTTGCAAGGGGAGCTGTGGCTTGGCAATCTAGATTGCAAAAGTGTGTTGCATTGTCTACAACTGAGGCTGAGTTCATTGCTATCACTGAGGCATCTAAAGAGTTACTTTGGATAAGAAATTTGTGCAAGAACTTGGTTTTCAACAACAGAGGTATGTTTTATTTTGTGATAGTCAAAGTGTTATTCATCTTGGCAAGAATCCTACTTTTCATGGTAGATCTAAACATATTGATGTATGGTATCATTGGATCCGTGATATTTTGGACTCTAAACTATTGGAGCTTGAGAAGATTCATACAGATGACAATGGTTCATATATGATGACAAAGACTCTACCAAAGGAAAAGTTTGAAACTTGTCGGTTTATTTATAGGTTGGCATAATGACCTCTCTCGAGTTGGAGGAAGAGTTTGTTGTGTGAGTCCTCCTCAAGTTAGGCCCACCAACATTTTATTTTAAAGTAATAAAATATTGAGGCAGCCCAATAGGTTTTAAGTGAATAACCTAAAGTGACTCTGTAAGGTTTTTACACTTCACACAAGTGAAAACAAAGTAGAAACAGATTGTGTTGTCTTTGTCTGCTAGAGTTCCTGTTTACTTTGAGCAGCTGTTTGAGTACTCATTTGTGCTCTGTTTTTAGTGAAATTTCACCCTCTTGCTTCTTTCACCACCGACATCAATCTGATATTTTTAGAATTTTATTTCTTTCACTGTTTGAATACGCTCTATTTGTTTGTTGAACGTTTTTCACTATTTATCTTTGAGTAGAATTAAGATTATTTTTCAGAGAAGAGCTTATCTATACTATGTACTCTTTTTGATATTATAGTGCCTTTCCCATCTTGATTAAAAGATTTCATCTTGATGGAAAAGGCACAGTTATGCATAGTTACGCAGCGGAATAATTACTCAAAAATATGTTTAAGAAATAAAACATTTCCCACTTGAAAGAACCAAGAGAAGCTTAATCTACGACAATCTAAAAATTCAGAGAGTATAAAGTAAATAATATGAAAGAGATAAGAGGCACACCAATTTTTAACGTGGAAACCCCCAATGAGAGGGACAAAAACAACAGGACCTAGTTTAGAAAAATATCCATTATAATATCAAAAAGTACAGAGTACAGAGAAGCTCTTCTGAAAAATAATCTTAGTCTACTCACAGATAAATAGTGAAAAACGCTCAATAGACAAATAGAGCGTATTCAACCAGTGAGAGAAATAAAATTCTAAAAATACCAGATTGATGTCGGTGATGAAAGGAGCAAGAGGATGAAATTTCACCAAAAACAGAGCACAAATGAGTACTCAAGCAACTGCTCAAAGTAAACCGGAGCTCTAGTCGGCAAAGATGACACAAATCTGTTTCTACTCTGTTTTCTCTTGTGTGGAGTATAAAAACCTTACAGAGTCACTTTAGGTTATTCATTTAAAACCTATTGGGCTACCTCAATATTTTATCATTTTAAAATAAAATGTTGTTGGACCTAACTTGAGGAGGACCCACATAACACTCTTAATATAAATTATAACAATTTGATTTGAAAAATGCTTTCCTACATTGACATGTAGAGGAAGAACTCTACATGAAAATTCTTCCATATTTTAGGTCTTTTGAATAAGGGAATAAAGTTGCAAGTAAGAAAGCCTTGAATGGACTCAGGCAATCACCCTACGTTTGGTTTGGTAGGCTCACTTATCGATAGAGTTAAGGAGACTATACCCTATTCATTAAACATTTTCTAGAAGGTAAACTTACTTTACTATGAGATAATAATAACAAGAAACAAATCTTGAAAGAGAAAAAGTTTATTACTCAGTTTGAAATGAAAGATCTAAGAAAACTAAAGTATTTTTTTAAAATAAAAGTAACTTACTTGAAAAAAGATATATTTATCTTCTAAAAAAAATATATTTTTGATTTTCTTAGAAAAACGTGTAAGATTGTTTGCAAGACAACCAAAGTTCCTATAAACAAAACCATAAAATTGGATTGGAAGTGATGAAACCAGTTTTACTTAAATAAAGGCCGATATTAAAGACTCGCAGGAAAACTTATTTACTTAGTATCATATTTATTGTAGTCTATGTTATAAGTATAGTTAATCAATTTATGCATGATCCAAGAAAGGGACACTTTTAAAAAAATCCTTTAATATTTGAGGAATTATTGTTCAAGATTAAACATTAAAAATTAAAGTGTATATTGATACAAATTATATAGGATTTGACACATGTGGAAAATCCACCTCAAAATATTTCTCACTTATTTTTGTCATTTTAATGAATTTGCATTTCTTTATTCAATTTGGCAAATTATTTCACTTTTATAAAATAATAATAATTATATGTTTATTGTACATCTATATCTATATACGTGTGCTTAGTATATTTGTGTCTATTTTTTATTCAAATAATAAAAAATAATATATTATAATGATTATTAAAATAAATAATTTATTGAATTAAAAAATTATAAAAATCAATTATTTTTTATAATTTTATTGTTGGTAGTTTTTTTATTGTGTAGGTGACTTTTTTTTTTTGTTTATTATAGATAGTTATTTGAGTTTAAAAGAATGATTATCTAAAATGTAAAATAATAAGAATTGATATGAAAAAGTAATTAAAAAGGAGAATTGCCTTTATTATTCACATTTTTATTAAACTAATACATATACATATACATATATATAATTATATTATTTTATAAATAAATAATTGAAAAAATACAATTTAAATTATATGTATAATTTTATAAAATAGTATTAAAAAGTTATGTAGCCGTTATTTTTCAAATGAAAAAATTATTTAGTTATTTTAAAATAAAAAATTAGTCAACTATTTATTTTATTAAAAAATGAAATAAATTATTTTTTATTTATTAAAGAATAAAATTATTCAATTAAAAAAACACTAAAGATATAATGGTATATCATAATTATTAAAACAAAAGATATTAAATTATAAAAAGTAATTATAAAATAAATATAAATAATTTTTATAATTTTATTGTAGGTAGTTTTTTATATTATGGGTAGTTATTTTAATTTTAAAAAAATGTTACTCAAGGGACATAATGATATAGATTATAATATAATGATTATTAAAATAAAAAATATTATTAAATTACAAAAAAATTAATAAAAATAATTATAAAATATATAATTTGTATAATTTTATTGTAAGTAATTTTTTTAATTGTAGTTAATTTAATTTTAAAAAATAATTATTTAAAGGATAAAATGGTAAAAATTTATATATAAAAATAAAAAGAGAATTTCATTCATTAATATATAGATTATACCAAAACCAAAATATTTTCAAACATCTAGCTTTGATTATTTATGTTTCAATTTCTTTGGTCTCTATAGTCATTAAAGCTTTCTTTCTTAATTTATACATTGTATATTTTTTAATTTATAACATTATTATTAATTTATTTTAATTATTACTTAAAATAACATGAAGAAGTATAGTACATTAAAAAGTTAAGAAGTGAAAATGGTAAGAAGGGAAACGAAAAAATTATAAGTAACCTTATGAACTAAGCAAATAATAATTAATTATTTTATTTATCTTTATTGAGAGAAGAAGAGAACCTTGAGACGTGGGAGTGGGAGGAGAAGAAGAGTGAGAGATAGAGTAAACGAAAACCAAACCTGAGAGTAGGGAAAGGAAATGGCATGTGGGTCTGTTGTTTCATCTTCCCTTCACATCACAAACTTCATGGCCGTTAAGGGTGTCCTCTCCTTCGCACCTAACCCTCCTCTCTTTCATCATCTCTCCAAAGCCGACGCCTTTGTTTCCCTTTCTGCTTCCACTAAACCTCCCACAAAGTCATTTCAAGGTTTTCTCATTTTTCTATTTTATTTTTACTTCTTTTGGGTTTTTGTAATTCAGTTAGCTGTTCTGTTTCATGAGCTCATATTGGTGGAACTATCACTTGCTGCTATTGGGGTATTACATTGAAAGAACTTAATTTTAGTTGGTATGCTCGTAAATTGATGTTATCCTTTTTGTTGGTCTTGTTAAGGAGTGTGGATATTGATATGTTTTGGGGGACTGGAGAAGGTAACAACTTATCAGAAATTTATAATTGCTGAAGAAATATAGAATGGAAAAATAATGTAAGTGAAGGAAAGAGGAGAATGATTTTTTTTTTTTTTTTTTTTTTTTATGTTTGTACTGTATGAATGATGATGCCTTTTAACAGTCCCATTACTTGTTTGCAAATACAAATTATAGTTTTGCTTTGAACTTAAGATTGCATGATGTGTTACTGCTTGCTTTAAGGTAAGATTCTCAGAAAGTGATGTTTTTCTAAGGCAAATGGTACTTTTGAGATACCTATTGGGTGTTTGATGACATATTTTTATTTTAATGGTTTTATTATTTTCTATTTTCAGTGAGATCGGTTGCTGGTACTACGGAGGCTGCATCGGGGTTTGATGAAATGGTTTCTGGGACTAAGAGGAAGTATTACATGCTAGGTGGGAAAGGAGGGGTTGGGAAGACAAGCTGTGCTGCTTCACTTGCTGTTAAATTTGCCAATAATGGACACCCAACTCTTGTGGTTTCCACTGATCCAGCACATTCTTTGAGTGATTCTTTTGCTCAGGTTTATTATATTTGTAACCTTACAGTTCTGATGATATTCACATGCTGGCTGCTTCAAGATTGGTTGTCTTGCCTAATACAAGTTTTGCAAACTGTACACTAGGATTTGACAGGCGGGGCATTGGTGCCAGTGGAAGGACCTGATTATCCACTTTTTGCTCTTGAAGTAAGCTAACATTTTTGTAGAATAAATTAGCTAATAATTAGTATCCAGTTTACATGATGGCATGATTAGTATTTTTTTCGAGAATATTTGTATACCATTTAATAGAATATCACACTTCACTTATTTAAGTTTGTAGTTCCTTACTTCCTTTACAGATAAACCCCGAGAAGTCTAGGGAAGAGTTTCGAAATGCTGCTCAAAAAAATGGTGGAACTGGAGTCAAAGACTTCATGGATGGCATGGGTCTTGGAATGATTGCAGACCAGGTAAAGATTTACTGAGATGTTCTCAGCATTCTTGTTATGTATGCATTTTCCATGTTACACGTTTTCACAGGGTGATGAATTTTCTTAAAACAATTTTTTTATGAGGAGTCTAAACTATAATTCTGTATACTTTCAACCTGCCATGATATTGACACCAACACATGTCCTCTTACATAGTCAGATTAACCTTGAGGAACTGACTAAGTTGAACTTTAGGCACTATATGAATGGAGAAAAGAAAAAGTTTGTTACTTTGTCACACACTGATGGAAGCCTTGATTAGGTTTGTAGGAATGAGTGGATATTTCCACTCAAGCTTCAAAGCACACAAAAATAGTTAAGGGAAAGAGGTGATAGAGTTGGTTTGCACTTGTGGAAGGTTTGGTTGGTGAATGGTGCTAAGCAGCATTCTCAAGAAGAAAGAAGATAGATCAGGAAAGAGTGCATAAAGAAGGGAAAGACTAGAAGAAAGGGAATTACCTTTGGTTTCGAGAATTGTTTTAGAAAGTAAACATTAAGCTAATTCAACCTTACAAAATCGACTTGTAAGGTGAAGTTTGCACCTATTTATATAATATAATTTGTTATATTAGTAGTCGATGTGAGATCTTCAACGCACCTACTTACACTTAGGACTCAATATCTCAAGCGTGGGACTAGATATTTATCGGTGGTTCGATAGCGACTTAATAGTGGGGGACATGATATGTCTAATAGATTTCCCTAGGATAGAATTTGATACCATATTTGAAATGAATTTTAAGTCCAACTCTATCTCAAATTTGACTTGTAAGAAGAGGTTTGCACTCAATTAAAAATTATAATTTGATCATATCTCTAGACGGTGTGGTATTTCTAACAAATTGTTCTAAGAATGAAACTCAAGATTTGGAACTTTGAACGGAAGCCGCGCTACTCCCTTTGGAGATAAGCAAGCTAAGGAGGTTCACCACTTGGATATTCTCATCCAAGATAAGAGTTCTCTAAGAAAGAAGAATGACAATTTTCAAAATATTTCTCTCTATTTCTCAAATGATCAAAGGTGTTTATAAGGGTACATGAGTTCTCTTTTATAGGAAGAGATAGGCGTGCAAGGGTGTGGCCGAACACATCTTTTGTTAAGCCTTGCACCCAAACATAGCTATGCTAGAAGAGTATATACATATTAATCAAACAAAACAAGGAGAATTAACCCCAAGTAGCACTAAAGTATGTAGGCAAAGAGGGGTTGCTCCTATCTAAACTAATCTTTAGAGTCCTTAAGTTTTTGTTGGCTTGATGAAGCTCCTCCTCAAGCTATTTAGCCTTGCTTCTTGTCAGGACACCCCTAGAATCTCTCGTTATGTCTTGGACTCTCTTCTCCCTTTTTTGGTTCATGTTTCTTGCAATTATTCCTCTTTTTTGTGGGTTCGCCTTAGTCCATGATCTCACAACACACACAGAGGGTTTATGATCTAATAGCATTTTGCATCTAAATCAATCTGAACACCAATGATAGCTTTTGTTAGAAGGAGTATTTAACAAACTCCACTGCTTGATTGAAAGAATGCATCATGGTCATGGAGTTCCACGTCACCCAAGTTTGATTTCTGCTCAACAAATTCACGTGGAAACTAACACGCAGTATTCTATTAAAATAATTAAAAATATTTCCATTTAATTGCCTCTTGCTGTTAAATTTGTAAATTTATGTTATGCGAGTTAACATTATTTATAACTATGAAATACATAAAGATAATTGGTTCTACTTCAGAATAAGCTTGCTTCTCTAAGACAGGTTCTTATGTATTTTGGTTGCAATAGTTGGGAGAGCTAAAACTTGGAGAACTTCTGGATTCACCTCCTCCTGGACTGGATGAAGCGATTGCGATCTCCAAGGCATGCATTTTATGTGCAGTGTACATTTATTTCATTGCTAATTATTCATGTAATATTTCCTTTTTGGTTCTGCTAACAATTAAAAGCCTTTTGTCAGGTTATGCAATTTCTTGAATCACAGGAATATAGCATGTTTACTCGAATAGTATTTGACACTGCACCCACGGTAAGCAAAAAAACCGATAGTTATGTATTTCAGATCACCTTTTGTTTTTAGTCTTACCTCGTAAGATTTACCATGTTCCTGATCAGGGTCACACATTACGATTGTTGTCCTTGCCCGATTTCTTAGATGCATCTATTGGCAAGATACTAAAGGTAAGACTACTGAATTTAATCGTAGGAAACTCCTCCCCAGTAGAATTGAGTTGATTCACTTGCTTTAGAAGCTAATAGTTATAGTAGTGAGCATATCCGAACTATCTCTTCCTCCCACCCCCTACCCCCCAATATTTCCAAGTTCCAAGCTCAGAATGATCCTTATAATAATTGATACCAATTATTCTTCTGCAGCTAAGACAAAAGATAGCTTCTGCTACATCAGCAATTAAATCTGTCTTTGGGCAAGAAAATACCCAACAGAATGCTGTAAGATTTATTTATACCTGGGATTACTGTTGCATTTAGTTTCATCTTGATATGTTCACATTTCTTATACTTAATTGTGCAGGCTGACAAATTGGAGAAACTAAGGGAGAGAATGTTAAAAGTGCGTGAACTTTTTCGTGACACTGATTCGACTGAATTTGTCATTGTTACAATCCCAACGGTATGATTTATAATTTTTTTCCACAATTGATTAACATGTGAATAACTTGTGTGTATAATGATATAATGTTGAATTGACATATACTGTAGTGTCACCAACCCTACCAAAAATGTTAAAGGACTACAACTTTCAGGTATAGATTCTGTCAGGTGGGGTGGAGGGATAGGAATGGGCTACAAGTGTTTGGTGCTAGTATTAAAAGGAAATATTATATTTTTGGGAATGCCATATTTGTCAACTTTGAAGGAACGATCCCCTTCCATTATATCGTCTTTCTGTGAAATTATTTCCTATGCACATTGATTATTGCCTTCCCCTTCCACCATCTGGTGTGTGTCCGCTAACACTTTCCTATTTAAAGAATTGAAATTTTGAAGTGGAAGGAAGACTGGTGTGTTGGAGAATAGCTTTGGGGTTCAATACAAAAGAATAAGATTGAAGGGTATCAAAATTTTATTAATAAAGGTCATAAACGTAATCAGGATAAGTTGTTGGAGTTTGGTTTACCTTTTGACTAGTAGTAAAGAAGAAGAAAGATAAGTTAAAAATTGAAAGATAGAATGAGTTTTGGCATCTATACTGGATATTTTGCTCTTCAGTTTCCTATGCGAAATGGAAGTGAATCTATCTAATCTTATTGCAAGAACAGCATTCACTATAAGAATCGAATATTCAATTATTAAATAAAAAATGAATGCACTAAATCAGTTTGGATTTTGTATTTTTTTTCTTTTTTCTTCTTTTTTGTATGTTCATGTGATGGTAAATGATTGTTGAAATTTTAGAATGTCAACCTAGTTGGAGTTGGGATGCTAAAGCTTTATAGTGATGCCTAACATGATTTATTAAAAAAAAGTTTGGCTTTTGACAGGGCAAAATATCATCAATTAATTTTGTAGCCACATTTACCAGGCGAAGGTTTTTGTGGTTGTTGTAGTTTACTAGCTGAATGTTAGATAGCTTTAATGCACATTTCTCAATCATTTATATTTGTGCCTTTACTCCCCAAAGGTGATGGCAGTTAGCGAATCATCTAGATTGAGTGCTTCCCTGAAGAAGGAAAATGTTCCTGTGAAGAGACTGGTTGTCAACCAAATTCTTCCACCATCTCCATCTGATTGCAAGTTTTGTGCTATGAAAAGAAAGGTACTTTTAACCGTTTTCTCTTTAATTTTTGCATGGATTTCATCTGAGTGGTTAGCTACAATTTAATTTTGTACCACTTGGTGTAGTGTTGAGCTATATCCAATTTGAATGATATACTGATCTAGGATAGTTCAGGGTATTGATTGAACTATCTAATGAATAACTAAGCTATTTGATGATTGATTAATATGCAAAACCATATTGTTACTTAAGGTGCTTGTTATGTGGTGGGAGAAGTTAGCCTATATTCCTTGAAAATAGGGATCACTTGGAATAGTCCCATGGAAAAAACCTTAGTATCGTGGCAGAAACTTAAGGAGCGAGGGAAAACATGTAAAGATTCAACGTAAGGATTCCACTCCCTAAGAGGGAAGTGGGCTGAAAACAAAATGAGGCTATAGATACATGACAGGCCAAGAGAACAAACTACGAATACTAAATGCTCTGGCTTAGGTCCTACAAATCATCTTTTAGAGACTTTGGCTAGAATAGTATAACACACATCATAAGGCAGGTAAAATTGTTCCTACACTATTAGAAGGTTCTGAAGAGAAAAACACGAGGAAGAGAAGATCTAGAAAGTGACGTTCTAGAAGGATAACGACGAAAATTCTCCTACAATGTAAGAAATCATGGAGATTGTGAATAATTTGGGACAACAAAACGAAGAAGCTCAACCAAGGGATGATGAAGCCCAACAAACTCAGCAAGAGTTGTGGAGGGAGAATGAGGAATGGAAACAGCGTACAGAAGATGCCTTGGAAGCACAAGAACAACTTAGACAAAAGAATTGAAAACTACAGTAAGTTCTGAAGGCACACTTCACCACTCTCTGAAGGATGGAGATTGAACCCTTAGTAGAATAGCGAGACTTTCAACCCTTCTTGGTGGAAGTCATGAAGGAATCAATATGTGGTGCCAAAAGTTGATCTATTCAGCACTGCCCAAGATCCAAGTTGTCACTTGACATTTTGTCCCTAAATTTTGGTTAGTGGTGGCTCAAATAGAGTGCATTGTAAAATGTGTATGTGGGAACACTAGCTAGAACTACTTAGATTGGTTCATCGGCTTACTCGCGGTTCCACATCTTCATTCAAAGATTTCTATGTAATGTTTGTTGCTCATTTTGCAACTAACATGCTTAAGCTCCTAAGGATAGAGGACTTTTTCGATATAAGACAACATGTTAGAGAACCTTTGAGGAATACTTAGGATGCTTGTGCAGCGTCAATGTGAAAATTCCTCTGTTGAATTAAAGGATGTTTGTTGGTGTATTCGTTAAAGGAGTTCTCTCGTGTACAAGGTCATCTCCTTTCTGGAGATATGCCTATTGTTTTCTACATAAAAACTCTTTGATTAGTAAACTATTTTGCACCATGTTTTAAAACAAAATCACAGATCAAATCGGGTATATGCCAATGTATACCTTCAATTTGAAGGCTCAAAATTCTAATCTTAGAAGGATTGTGGTATAAAAAAATAGTGCTGAGTTGAACCAGCTCCAAGCAATGACCGAGTTCCTCTTTGTCTAAATTATCAATTTTTTGTAGCTTTGGGCATGAAGGTTCTATGTCCAATACAAAAAAATACCCTCAAGTAATGTTGGATTGTGGGGAGGAAGCTTGAATTTTGACAAACTTTAGAGATTTTATAAGATAATTGAAATAAAGTTAGTAAACCTTGCCCACCAACTCCGCTAATTGATGCCCTAGAGGTTATATTCAATATTCTAAACTTAAAAAAAAAAAGAATATATTGGAGGTCGGCATAATGCCAAAGTGAGTACGTAATATATAGAAGGCTTAGATAAAGGCCTAATTAATTGGATATAGTTACATTGACGACATTAATTACTGTCAAAATCTCCTTTTTTAAAGGGTCATGTGGGAGATGTAACCCTAATTTTAGAAGATTAGTGTCATAGAAGAAGCAAGACGCCTCTTTGTTGAGTTGAGCATCCTTACATATTGGTTACTACGGGGGTGTAGGGTGCTATTTGAATGTCTACTTCTACTTCCATTCTTTTAAAGGCTTGGATATTTCTTAACAATATGACCTTTTTACAAAAGTGTAAATAGAGGTTTGCCTAACAACATCTAGCTTTTCCCTTGGGGCTTTGAACAAGAAAGGCTATGAGAGTTATTGAGGAACCTTAAGGCTTGATTTGACCTCCACATTTCTTCAAAGGAACAAGCTTTTGTACAAATAAATTTTGAAATGCCTCACATAGGCTTTTTCTCATGCACAACAATTTGCTAATGAAATCACATCCCGTGGCATGGGCGTAGACGTGTGTGGATTAGCAATGGTAATGGGGCGGGATGAGTGCGGGTTTGACCATACCAATTCCCAAAGTAAAAACTCATGCCTATCCCCGTTCCCATCCATATAAAGTATGAAATTTGTGTCTCATCCCTATTGGCTAAGAGGTATACCCGTACCCACACCCGAACTTGCTCTCGCACAGTCTCAAATATTAATTAAATAATTTTCTAACAAAAAATAATAATCACAACAAAGAAACGTGATATTACTTAAATGTCAAAAGGGACACATTTTCTCTTCCTCAATTTCAAATTTCAATGAAGAAATTTTAATTACATAAATCTTAAACGAAAGAAATCACAGTTATATGATTGAACACTCGAATTGATATTAAGACATTCTCACTAATAACTAAACAAATAAAAATATTGAACGTAGAAAAAATGATTAAATGTAGTCCTAATTTAATAAAATTGAGGTTTACTTTTCTTGAAATGTAATAAATCGTTTAAACAAAACTGTATAAAGGAAAAAAATATGTAATTAAGGTTGTGATGAGAGGAAAAAAACTTTGGGGATCTAAGTGAACTTTGTGGATATCAAATGAGTCAAACAGATGAGATTGAGAATGAAAAATTTTGTAGCAAAAAGCTTGATATGATGCGTGGGTTGTTGTTTCATTAATAATTATGGTTGTGTCAGTCTCATTTGAAGGTTACAAAATGTCATTGTGATATGAAACGATGATTGTCATTGTTCAAAATGGTTCACTACCTAACCAAGCCCTTGGCCATTTAGACGCCACGTCGTTTGGACAACATTTGAACTAAAACTTCAACCTTTTCACTGAATTGCTTGAGTTTTGAGGCTGTATGCCATTTAATGTATGTTTGTCAACATCGACCTGGGACTCCAACCTCTTGACAACCACGTGGTGGAAGTTAGAAAACATTTCTTAAAAATAGAGATCACTCGGGATAGTCTCCTGGAGAAACACGAGTACTATAGTTGAGACCTAAGAAATAATGGAAAACATGTAAATATCCCATACAAGGATTTCAATAACTAGGTGGGACAATGGGCAGAAAACATAACGAAGTTATAAATGCTCGAGAGGCCAAGAGAGAGAACAAACAACAAATACTAAATTTGTTGAATGAAGTTCTAGAAATCATCTTAGAGACTTTGTCTAGAACAAATTCATTGGACCCAATGTTGCGACAAACGAGGAACTGGTTCTTGAGTATGAAACCAGACCTTAAAAGAGAAGCAGAGAAAAACCGTGTCTTGAACATACTGTTTATTTTTATTTAGAGGATGACAATTTTTACCATTCTGTGAAAACTTTTCAGGATCAGATGCGTGCTCTTGATTTAATTCAGAATGATACAGAACTTTCCAGCTTATTGATGATTCAAGCACCACTCGTTGATGTTGAGATAAGAGGTGTTCCGGCTCTCAAATTTCTTGGTGACATTATTTGGAAATGACTGACACACATATACTCAAGTAATGATAGGTAATATGCTGTTTTGAGTGTAACAGTACTAATTTAAGTATGGTTTACTTTTCTAAGACTACTATTTTACTAAGTTTTTAAGTCATTAGTCACAGTATTTTTAGAATCAAATCATATGGTTTGTGATTTTTTTGACAGAAAATCATATGGTTTAGGAATTTGCTGAAGCAGGCCGTTGAGCTGTAGACACATCACATGACATAAAGATTTACATGCACCGAAAGCTGCAAAGCACGAGAGCGGATTCTGGTACTGCCACTTACATAGGCTAGGCACTGCCTTCCAATATTTACAAGCTAGAGTTTCAAAATATTATAACTTTTTGGTTTTTCGCGTTATAAATATTGTTATTGTAAATTTTTTGTTCCAGATATTGTATCTGTACTATTTCTTTAGCTCGCCCACATTTGGGCCTTTTGTTTTCAGCAATAATGCTATTTATGTTTTGAATTGTTGAGAAAACGATATTCTTGATACACTCACGAAACAATGTATTAGAAAAGTTACATTTCAAATGTTAATCGTCGTCATTTTCATAAAGTATGGGTGTGTTTACAATACGAGCCGTAAAATTCAACAAATATATTATACGATTCTACTCGTCAATTAAGAGCCACGAAAATTAATACAAAAACCGTAAGAGGTGGTGGACGTGCAACTATGACATGACTAATTCATCACATTTAACGTGCATGGTTAGGCCAATAACCAAGATCATCCTAATGTAATTTGTTAACTCGAATTTGTACAACTCAGATTTGTAAGAGGTAAAATTCGGTGGCCTGAAGTTTGGTTGGCCTTACTTCTTTCGGAAGGTGACCATGCAGAAAAATGCAATAGCCCGGCCAATTACACCCATAAGAATGAGGATGGATATGCACAAGCTCCAATCATGAAGATTATAGCCACTTTTCAAAAGTGAACCACAACGAGTTATAAGCCACACCCCCTGATACCTGTAGAATGAAATGAACAGTATATTCAGTATGTGGATTCAAATGTGAGTGTAGAGAATTATCTATCACCATGAATTATCGACCCGTTTTTCTTTTGGATTTTTTTTTTAATCTTTTACATACGTGTTGATCATTTCCTACTGCTGACTGCAAAATAGTTCACAAGCTTTAAGGTATTATATTCCAAGAATTTCAGAGGATTCATCATTTGCATTAAGGATTGAACTGTTGACCAAATAAATATCCTATCAAATGGCTTCCTACTTAAAGCTGCAGCAGTGAAGGAGAAATGGTTAGATACTATCTGAATAGCCAAATTATCAACACTCCGGAAGAGTGAAAACCTTGTATCATAGTCAAACCTTGATTATCATCACTCGGGTAGGAAGAAGAACTCAGAAGGTTCAAGGTAGCTTAATTCTAATAAAGACCTATGCAGATCTAAATGCTTAGTTTCATTTTATAGGGAAAGGCATAATTTACCTAGCACACATACCTTGTGCAAGTACAAACCCCAAAAAAGACAACCTTTTCTAGCTATATATGCATTTACAAAAGGATTTCCAATAAAGCCACACATATCAAAGTTTTTTCTTCAACCATTTAATAGTTTAATATGTCAATAATTATCCTGGACTATTTACCTTTCAGCATTTGCAACAACTAATGCTTGTAAAGCCCACTTAGAGTAGCATAAATTAGCTATATCCTTCAAAATTTTACTATCTTTTGGCTGTGTTGCAACGAGAGTTAAAACAACGGGAAGAAGTACTGACCACTGCAAAAAACAGAAATGTTTCAGTGGAGAAAAGGAAACACAATGACAAGTTTTATGTTTCTAATACTTACTAGCTGGGCAGCACCAGGTTCCAAAAATATGGACAGTGCATATGCTATACCAGTAACACAGTATACAAGACAAAGCAGCACAATATAATTATCTGCAAAAGTTGATCTGGGATTGGTGAAGAAATAGAACATAGAAAGGTACACCACAGGCTTGATCACTGTATTAAAATGATCCAGAGTGTCTTTAGAGAGAAAATAAGCCAAGCTGCTCATGCCAGAATCACTCTCCCTCCAGTATTGTAATTTTTCCAAGGAAAACGATCTCAAGGCCGCAATTTTGCACAAAAGAGCTGAAATTTACAACAAGGGATAAGAATAAAGCATTGCTCACGTATATTCTAGGCAGATTATTTGCAATGATATTTATATATGACTTACATACAGCAATCACCGTATAGGTGTAACCAGCTGCACCAAACGTTTGCTCACTGCCTTTTGTAAGTGATCCTAAGCAGGCTCCAGCAAGTAACAAAATAAGATAATCTATGGCTTGTATCCTAGCATCTCGTAGCCGCTGCTTCCCAACCCTGAAATACCATTAGCATGGAGTAAGTACCATAAACTAACAAAAAATGCGGATGTCAAATTATTAAAAGTTTATAAGCTGCACTCAGTCTTGTAAAAAATCCACTTCATGGCACACTTTCAAAACAATCATTTCTTAAACTAGTAATCCTCAAGGTAAAAATTATTTGATAGTGAGGAAGAGTTGAGCAAGCCATCAGGAGAATATGACTTCCAAGTTAGCAACAAATTGAGGTCATTAGATGACTTACCGTATAAGAAAATACTTATATTGCTTGAAAACACCAGGAGTTTTCCGGTCAGATAAATCCTTGGATTTAAAAAAATTGTGTCTTATCTTCTCCCCCTTCAGTTCCACATTGTTTCTCATATCTTGCCATAATTCTCCAGCAAAGGTTTTTTCTGCATGACTGGATCCGTAGGGATCAATTTCATTAGCTGAATTTACACTCTGTGACATATCATATTGAACTGCATTCTGCCTCATATCAAGAGGTATTGGATATCCATTATGAAGCATCCATCTAACTGGCAGGTCCTTATAACTTAGTCCTGAGCTTCCACCAGGTGTTATTAGGCCCTCCAAAATGTCAATGAAGTAATCTGGAGGATTAATCCGCTCTGGAATTTTGATCCCCAGACCCAAAAAGTATTCTTCAACTTTCTTGGCAGATCCGTGATAGACAGTGAGACCACCTTTTCCCAGAAGTATCAGGTCATCAAACATCTTGTACAAAGCATAGCTGAAGCAGAAGATTGCAGCCGTTAAAAATAAAAGGGACACTAGTGTTACTGTCAACCAATGCCAATTATATATGTATTCAAGTTACGATAATAAATCTGTCTCCATTCAAAGAATAAGCGTACATAGGAGGTTAGAATATAAAACATCCAAGTTTTGATACAGAAGTAGCCATAAAATATGCACATTAAAATCTAGTATCAAATCCCATGAAACATGCTAAGAATGAGATAAAATTCTTGTACAGTGAATGGCACTGGCAGCTGAAAAGAGAAAGCAGATATAGGGTTAAAATTTACCTAGGTTGGTGAACCACCATGCAAATGTTCACTCCCTCAAGAGCTTCGCGTCTTAGTGCTCTTAGAAGCAGCTGAGAAGATGCACTGTCCAAGCCAGACGTAGGTTCATCCAAGATCAATAGTGAAGGTTCCATAACCATTTCCAATCCAACATTTACACGCTTCCTTTGGCCTCCAGAGATCCCTCGCTTTTCCACAGTTCCAACCAAGGAATTACGCACTGATTGAAGCCCCAAGAATTCGATAACTCTTTCCACAACCAGAACTTTTTCTGGTTTTGACAAGTCAACAGATAGCCTTTCACAAAAGTGCATTTAAAGTAGGCATAAGTATAAGAAGACAAGCAAGGCAAAGAGGAGAGAAATCTGATATCACTTTCAGAATATATAGCTACTAAAATGTCAAACAATGTAATGTACCTGCATTGTGCACTGAACCAGAGATTCTCTTCCACTGTTAGGTTTCCATGAACAACATCATCTTGTGGCACAAAGCCAGTAATTTTCTTAAAGGAATGGATTGATTCATTCCTTCCATTTATAAGAATTGAACCAGTGACCGAGCATCCTAATGCCTTTCCAGCTAGAGCTGAAAGAAATGTTGTCTTGCCAGCCCCTGATGGACCCATGACAGCAGTGATGCGGCCAGGTTTAATTTTCCCAGTAACATATCTCAATATATGCTTGTTTTGAGCTTTCAAAGTTAGAGTCAGATCCTTGAAAGAAATTTCAATTAAAGGCCTTTTCCTTCTTTCAGTGTTTGTAGCCATTTTGATTACCCCCGAGAAGGTAAGCTTCTTGTTTTCTTGTTGCTGAGCTTTCTCTTTTTCAAGCTGAGAATAAGCATACTTAAAAATTTGGCTATGAGTATGTGGTTGTTTTCCCTTTGACACATTTTCTGTGACACTTTTAGCTCTAGTTTCTACTTCTGTATTAATATTGTCATCAATATCAGGATCGTTTTCAATCTCATGTATTATCTGCATCAGATCACTGGGTTCTTTTCCCTTTTTCTTTGTTGCCACAGATGAACTTGCAACCATGCTTGAAGTTGTAGGTTGTGAATGTGACAGCAACTCAATATCTGCTTCAGAATTTGGTTGTTTCAGAAATTTAACTTTTTCCAGAATTGCTGCATCCTTCTTGAAGGTGCGAGATAGTTGAGCTTGCAGCCCCGTTGCACCCTTCTTAGTGGCATCTTTTGCAAACTGCCATCTTTGGCGCGCATTTGCAGTTTTCCTTGCACTTCTGGCTGCTGCTTCTCTAGATTTGGCCACTCTTCTTTCCCTAGTAGTGAGAACTTGGTCAGAACAATTGTAAATAATGAGTAGCAAAGTACTCAAAGCAGCCTGCATAAGCAGTAAAAGAGTGTTAACTTCCACATGGTCTCTGTGTGTGCACATGTTTGTCTATTTACGTTTCTCAACGTGCATGGTACTAAGAATCGACCATGATTCATAAATCATCTTCTCACTATGAAAACCAGAAATTCCAATAACAATTAAAGTCCAGCCAATGCAACTATATCTCACTGTTTCAATTCCATATAGTTGAGTTCAGAAATAACTTACAATGAGCATAATTCCGTATGCACGCATATTTTGTGTTGTAGTGTTTGAATTACATGAACTCAACTTGAAGCATCCTACAAGATAATCAGTAAATGGTCATATGTACTCTGCATATATACAGTCAGAAATTGATTAGTAAATACGAAACTTGAATAGTGCTGCAAGAATTCACAATTCATGATATCTTACTTTTCTCGGATGTGGAACCCATCCTGCAGTAATGTCTGAAATTTCAAGGGAAAACGTTAACTAACTTCCCAACAATGAAACAGTCTAACAAGAACACTAAGAACTTAACTAAATTGGTTATGTTTTGGCTACAAAAGCAAAAGCTTAACGTATTCCACTGCAGTTATGCAAGATCATTATTAAAAGCTTTAACCACTTCATTTTACTTTTGGAATTGTTATAAATGCTCTTAATAATATTTCCAATTATCAAATGAAGACAGCATTGAATGCTTTCCATGCTGCCAAGATATAAAATGCATATTTTTTCATTTAATTCATCATTTATTAAATATGAGGAGAATGTTTCAAGAGGATATAGCAAAACTCTTACTTCTAGGACCCAAATTTGGTAGCTTATAAAAAGTAATCAAGTTTTGGAGCAAAATAATACCCACTACTGCAAGAAATTCTTTTTGTGGTTGTTGGACAATACGATCCAGCTGAGCAAAATATCTCACTACTGCTACTAACGTCAGCCCAAACATTTGCTCCACCACAGGTATGGTTTGGTTGCATTGGAGGCAGCTGATAAAGATATCTACATAAATATGCTTGTTCATTAATTTCATATCAGAGTGCAAGCAACAAATCAAGGAAAAAATGTCAAATCATTGAGCTAGAATTAGAACTCACGGTTCACATACGCCAGTTGTTTTATTGAGTTTAGCAAGAGGGCAATAGGAACCTAGAGGGCATGCTTCAAGAACAATGTTGCAAATGCCGAAAAAGACAGAATAGAAGGCATCAGAGACAGTCTTTAAGAAACATATATCGATAATAGCTAGTTTTGTTATAATTGATGTCAGTAAGCTATAATAATATTGGCTTTTCATTGAAGAAATTACACAAGAAACACACTCACTAGTACAAGATATATTTCCAAAGATATATGAATTGCACAAAACAAATGTGAATCCTTGAATATCTATTCAAAGTTCTTTGTTGAATCTTTACAGTTAAAAAGTACCAAACAGCATGAAGAGGCTTAAAAGTTGAATTAAAAGTTGGTATAGAAGCTATTTGCAGTCATCTAGTAAAGATATAATTTAAAGATTCTCAGTCAGTGTACTTACGTATCATGCATGTGATACCATGAGGACAAAAGAAGCCTTCACAACATGCTTGACAGTTTGAAGTTCTTGCAGGTATCTCCTTGGAATTTTTAAGGTCAACCTTCTGGCTTGAGAGATCACTACAGGCCCATCCTGGCTCACAACCAGAGACCCATGAGGTTAAATTGCAGTTCTTGTTAGGCTTTAAGTAATTGGCACTTACAGATTTCCCCAATAAACTATTTAAGAAAAACTTCACTTCCGCTGCTGTACACAAACGTTTTGCAATATCTCCTGTTAAATAATCAGAGTCCAAAACATTAGAAGAGTTGTCTCATGAGAAAAAAGATTTCTTGTATTCAACTAAAATTCAAATGATGTTCCTTCCCTCATCCAGTCACCTCAGTGGTGGCAAGAAACACTTTGTTTTTTTCACTGTCCCCACTTTTACTTTTACAGGATGAAATGCAAAACAGTGGTCTAAATTGTAGAATACAAACAAGACACCATATAACATACCATTTAATAAAGTGAATCTGATACAGAAAAAGCCTAACATACTATCAGTCTTGTACTAACTATTTATCCCTCTCAGAGTTACATCCATGTGAGTTATAACTTATAACCCATACATCTATAATTTTCATCCTCACAGACCAATAAGCATTTCTACAAATTTCTGTTTCCTTGGATCTATGAACTTCCTCATTCAGATTTTATAGCTAAATCATGAACATGTTGGTTGGCTGCTCAGAAACTGAATAAGGAAAATGTAAGAAATGATAGAAAAAAAAGGGTATATTTCTAACCTCTAGTCTTCTTAATGCAAGATGCCAAGAAGTCCAGATCGGATGAAAAATTAAATGCTTGATTCCAATCAGCATCCCTGAAAAAGTAAAATCCCGTTTCACAATCAAATTTAAATGTACCATATAAGACAATTCAACTTCTTTTCTTTGAAATTTTACATGGAACTAAATCTGGGAGCCACAGCCCATAGACATTCACGATTAAATAAGTCTACATCTAAACTAAACTCATCTCTCTCTCTCTCTCTTTCTCTTTTCAACCAGTGTTTTGAAAAAAAAAAATTATAACAATTTAAAAGAATAACATGATTAGCTTCAACATCAACTGCATTTCTCACTAACATGTCATCACCATCAAATAAACTGAATGAAAAATTCTAGAGTTATCCTCTAGCAAACCAACTTACTCCATACATCAAAAAACACTGAATCTAACCATCAGAACAATGCCAACAATCACTATGACAACACTAACTGATCTATCCATTCGTCCTGGTAATCAAACAATCTATTGTCTATACATCCCACGCCAGCACACCAGGTTGCCAAATAACCAAATAGAACGAAAAAAAAAAAAAGTATACAATATAATAACAATAAATTATTAAAAGAAAGAAACTCACGGATCTTTGACACAGAAAGTGGACTCTCTGCTTATTTCCTGGCTGATGATTGATGTCAAATTGGAGATTTGACTGTACATAAGCTGAGTAAGGAGAGGAAGAACAGCAGGGCTGTCAATTTGGTCATAGTCATTCATTTGTTGGCACTGCAACTGCGTCATCCCAAGGAACAAGCTGAAAACCACAATGGGCACCCACAAATTCTTTGAGTTGGTACTCCACCTACACATTTTGGAGTGAGCACAAAGGTTGAAAATGAATGAAAAAGAGGTTTTTGACACTCTACAGCAAAAGGGGTTTTGAGCTTCTGCTTCAGGGAATGCCATGCCATGATGGGAACATAGCAGCAGAAAAGAGAAAATGAGAAAGTGATGTTGTAGTGGTGGGTCCCGCCAAAGGGACAGTCGTGATACCACGTTCGAACGAGGTTACGTATAACTGTTGAATACACTGAGAAGACAAGTGTTAGCGTACAAAAGAAAGACATTCCGTTAATTTAGCCACTGGTTTCGGTTAAGATATTAGATTTTCAAACAATAAAGGAATCTAATCTTACAGCATCTCAATTTCCACTTTCTTATAAGCCACCCAGCAAGAGTTTCTTGTTAGTAAAAATATTATTTTAGTATAAATCTTATAAATATAGACTTTTAATGTTTAATTAAAAATCTAAATGGCTTAAACCACTGATGTTAATGCCAAACAAATCATTATAGAGATTCCTTAATGGATCCACATGTTAATATACTGATTTATGAGTATATCACATGCATGAATTATAACCATAATAGTTAATTAATTTGGTTTATTAACATCAGTTTGTATAATGCTTAATTTTAAGCAAGTAAAACTAATAAATGTTCAAGCTTAAAATATATATAAACTAATAAATCCACATAAACCAATAAAAAAATTGACTACTTAATCCATTTGTAACGTACATAAAACTGACTTTTTTAAATAAATTGGTTTGAAGATTGTGAACTGGTAAAAAGTTTTTAAAATATCAAAAACTGATCTATACTTAGTCAATAAAAAAATTTAAAATATTTTTTAGTAGATAAAAATTGAGTAAATTTTGTTAATACAACGTCATTTTGAGTTGTTTCTAAAAATAGAAAATTTAAACCGTTTATATGTTATTAAGAAGCTTCTTATTATTAAATATTTTATTATTGAAACTTAAACTTAATCACCATAATTTTTAATGTTTAAAACTTGTAAATTTTGATATTATTTAATGATAATGTTTAAATTTTAGCAAAATATTATACATTAATTTTTAATTATAAAAAGTATAAATATAAAAAAAAATTGAAAAATTTAACTTTTAGAATCGTAGCATCAAATAAAACTAATTATCTTTAAATAATATGTCATAGTAAAACCTACTTAAATTAGTATAATTGTTCATCAGAATACTTTTAAATAATCCAAAAAAGTGAGTGTGAGAAAGATAAGATATGATGTCAGCAACAGTCACTGTATGAAATGAATGGAATTTCAAGAAAAGACAGCATGCCTATGAAGAGCGGCGCCGGTTATTACAATATTGGCCCAATCTTCTTTATTTTATTTATTCCAAATTGGCCCAATACTTATATATTATTATATTATACATAGATTCTAATAAAAATCTTCATAACAAAGTTTCCTTTTTATTTTTTATACAATCTAAAATTACCCCCACACTATTTTATTTTATTAGTAAATTGAATGTTATATTGTAATTTTTGTTATCAGTAATTATAAATAGCTTTATATTGATTTAAAGTATGAAACATATTATATTTGATTTATTTTAAAGTATTTATTTATCAAAAAACATTTCTTATTAATTTTGAAAGTAAAAACTACTAATATTTTTTTGAATTAAGTTAATATAATTATAATATAAATAGAGATGTTAAGAGGTTACAGGGTTAAAGTTACAAGTTTTTGTTGTTACTTGGTTACTCTGATATTCTGCATTTTATTGTTCTGTTTTCTTCAGCCTTCAACCAACCTTTCACCGTCTCCATCTCCATCTTCCTATCCCTTTTCTCAATACCTATTCCCTGTCATTTCTTTCTTTTCCTTTTCTTAAGGTTTGTGTTTTTTTCTCTCTTCTTTTTCTTGCAATTTTTATTTTTGAGTGTTTTTCTCTTTTTCCCCCTCTTTTTTTGGGTGATCGGATATTTTTGTGTCTGGATATGGGATTAGGGTTTTTCTTTAATGATCCTAGGTTTTCACTTTGTAATTTTGTTTCATCGGGAGAGCAAATCAAGGGTTCTTTGTTTTTTGTATCCTAAATTTTCAACTTTTAGCATCATCTTTCTTGACGTTAAACTAGCACTCCAGTGGGCGTAATGGTGGATGATATCCCAATTTTTCTCTCTAATGGGTTTTTGGGTTAGATTGAGTGTTTTCTGGAGTGCGTGGAAACTGGCTTGGTGTGAAGCCTCTGATCTTAAGACTTTTTATGGTGAATTTGATGAGTGATAATGCATTTGTACTTGCCAATATTTCAATTATGAATTGTGTTTTCTTAGTTTGACAAAAAAGAATATCATCTAATCATATTATTCGTTTTTATCCTTTGTATAAAGTTGGTTGTGTTTATTTCACTATGATTGCATCACACATATTAAGCGGGGGATCATCCTACACAGTTTGACAATAAGCTTTTGTTCATTTTCAGCAATTGAATTCTTTAGAGGCATTAAGGTAAAGCAAGTTGGTTTCTGGGGTATTAGAATTACATGTGTTTTGTGAGCAGATGGCCACTCATGACATGGATCCTGATGTTGTTCGATGGGGTCTTCATCTTCTAGATGTTTGTACACTTTCCCATCATGGTTCGCCTAGTATCCTTACCCACTATGATCCTGATTATAGTCGAGTTGAATATGTCAGAGAAGGCTTCTGTCAGCAGGAGTATGTGGAGAATGACGAGGCTGTTGCACGAGCTTATCAAGAAGAATTATCACAACTTGACTCCATGGAAGCTTCTGGGATACCCGATTATCAGAATGAGGGAATGCAAGGATCTGTGTATACACAAGATTGGCCTCATTCTTCAAATGGAAACTATAATTATGGTAGAGAGTTGCCGTTCTGAATCAGTTTTTTTGTCTTGTCAATTGTATTTTATTTTTTATGTAAATGGATTTTCTAAATTTGCATGTTAAATTTGTCACCATTTAGGAAATGAGTCGCGTCACAACTCTTTAGATGAGTCATCGTACAATATGAATGATGTGGAGAATTATGTTCCAAGTGAAAGGGGAAATGATATGCATGAAATGGATGTTTTTGGTTCCTCTGGGTCAGGAGAGGTACCTAGAGATCATGTCTGGGATTCATTGGAAATATCAGATGAATCTTCTCTTGATGGCGAGGTTGGCAAAAGATTATACCAGATGGTTCCGATCCCTGTAAGTGTAGCTCTACTCCATCCACTTAATTTTGTTTTAAGGTCATCATGTTTTATCTTCTATTATAATTTCCAATTGTATTTGTCATCAATTGATCCTCTTTGGTGATTTCTGGTAAATTTCATGGGCAAAATTTGCATGTCTAAAATTTAAATGACGATCTTTTGGCCCATCAGCAGAGAAATGCAGGAAAAATATTTTTTAGAAATGTTGGAACAGATTGATACTAATCAATGCTTAGATCACGAGAAAAAAAGTTCAATGTAGAACAATTATGTGCCACCCTATACACCTGAAGCTTAGTAACTATAATTTATACACACAAGAACAGAATAATAATCAATTATGAGCAATCGTCCTACAATTATGGGGTGGCAGACAAGAGCTCCTGAGGCACGCATAATGGAGAGCCTGGCTGTTGATGCCCTCACAGCACTAATCACAAAAATTGTGTGCTACGCTGCCTCATCTCTTTTTGTCGCTGCACATGCTATGTGACTGTGTCGTGCTGAGCAACCTTTGTTCTGCATCTGTTGGACAACTTCTAGTGTGACAAAATGGTTGGGCTGAAGTTGTCGGCTGATGGGAGAAAGAAGCTAACCTTTTTTTCCCTTTGCGTGAGGAGATGACAATTGATGGGAGAAATTACAAAGAGGCTGAATTTTTTTTTTTTTTTTTTTTTTTTTTTTTTATTTGGTGAGAATGGATGTTAGGTCTGCAGCTCATATTGGTCCACTTCCACGCCAAGCAGTCTTAGAATCTGAGACAGTTTCTTTATTATTAATCTTGTCCTATACTATCGTAGGTACTCTAATATTTAAAAGGAATATTAATACATAATTATAATAGGAACAAATATGTGATGTATAAGTACACTATAGAATTACTATAGTAGTAAGAGTTTCTATAGTTTAGAAAAGCGGCTGCTATATCTGTGCTGTTATCTGCTATTGACTGCCATGTACAGGACTAAAGTGTGTTAGGTTATCAATGTTACTGTTTAGATATGGATTTCTTATCTGAGTAACACTTTATGGACTTACTTGTCTCGCTCATGTTTGCAGCACATTCCTAAAACCAATGAAAAAATACCGTCTGATGATGAAGAAATATCCGATCATCAAAGGCTTCTAGACAGGTTTTCATTTTATGTTTTATATCTGTTGGCTTGAGTAGTTTTCCAGATAGAAGTGTAATTCTGCACAATTATTAGAAGAGAACTCCCTACATCCAAAACACAATAAAAAACTGTCTTAATCCGTCCTGTGTATTTTTAATGAGCTGTGAGGATATCTCATCCCCAAGAATTGAAAATAAAAAGTAACAGAGAAACAGGAAACTGGTAATGTAGAAATGTTGACCAGTTGCTTTGTGTAATAGAGATGTTTTCTCCGTTGAAACATCAAGCAGAGCTATGCAGAGTGGAGTGACAAAAGTATTGCTCATAAAAAGATCCAAGTATACCTTATCTACTGCAGTTTCGATGCTTTCTCTAAATAAGAGTAGAGGAAGCAACCATCAAATCACCCCCATGTGTCTTAGTATTTGAGGACCTATTAGTGTCAATCTAGTTTCTGGCTTTTGTGATGAAGCTTCTGAAAAATGTTGCACCTTCATGATTTAGTTCCTACATCTGACCATGGGAAGTCCTTCATAGTATTCTTTATCCTTTGGAATAAGAAAGAGTTAGAGGGGAATATTGGACAAGTGAGGTTGAATTAGTCAAATACAAGAAAATTTGTTCTATCTAGATCTTTCTCCTTTTTTATTATTGCCTTCACTTTGCATTTAAATGTGAACAAAATGTATATCTTATGTTTGTCTTTTTGTTATCAAGCATTCATCTAAATTTAATAATTTGGTCTTTCTTAGATTGCAGTTATATGATCTGATCGAGAATAAGGTTCAAGGAGATGGTAACTGCCAGGTTGGTTCTTTATCCTTATTATTTGGATGTTCAATTGCTGTTTTGAAAATTTATCTGTTCTTGCTAGAGAATTGTAAATTTATTATGAGAAAGCGTATTTAGACTTTGGTGTTGTATCTTGTGAAAGTAGGCTTGGCAACAGGGTGGGCTTTTGCTCATCCTGGCACCTCCCAAACTATGCACCTTACGTGCCCCAATTCATTGCGTGGTAGTTATGGAAAAGCCTGAATCTGCTCATTCCTATGAAACTTCTAACCTATATTTATACCAATAGCCTAATCACAATCTTTAAGAAGTAATAAGCAACCTATATTTGATGGAATCCAGCCAAAATGTGTCAAGATTTGTTGGAGTGGTTGTTGGATAAAACAGAGTGGTGGGAATCTCACATTGATAATAATGGCAAGAGATAAGCTATATATATATATATATATGTGTGTGTGTGTGTGTGTGTGTGTGTGTGTGTAGTGACAAAATTAACTTGATATATGGTATGTAGTCCATTTACTAGTAGTTTTAATTAAAAATGTTTTAGTTTCTTTAGATTTTAAATTGGTCCATAATTAATGTAAAATTCTGTACGGTACTCATAAATAGGATCAGAAATAAACCGATTTCTATACTGCAGGACCACGTGGTTCGTTGATTGTGTTTTCCACTGAAGCTAATCAGTATTAAATCCTTTTTCCGATAGTGTTACTATGTAGGTTATCACTTGTTTGTTTCATCATTTGTGTTGATGGTCTCACTGCCATTTAACACTTTAGTTATTTGGTAGTGGAGTATTTGTTGAATTTATTGTGATTAGGTGGAAGTTTGACAAATTTACAGTTATATAACTAAACATTTTGAATTTTCTCTATAATTTTTGTGAACATTATTACATGTCACAGAATCATTAAAATTTCATGCTCATTAGTCATAATACTCTTCAATAAAAAGTGTGCCTTATTGGAGTCATATTATTTCAGTTCCGTTCTTTGTCAGACCAACTCTATCGATCTCCTGACCACCACGGATTTGTGAGGGAGCAGATTATTGAACAGGTTCATATGTGTACCTTGTATTGCCTCTTGAGTGCACTGTCTTGTATCCATTGGTATTGATACATTACTTGTTTGTGTCCTTTGTCAGCTCAAATCTTCCCCAGATCTATATGCTGGTTATGTTCCCATGGGTTATAGTGATTATTTGAAGAAGATGAGCAAGTATGTTCGTATTTCTCATTATGGCATATTATTTTTGTTGATATGGCTTCATCATATTATGTGTTTACTGATAGCTTTTGTGTGGATGTACCAGGAGTGGTGAATGGGGTGATCATGTCACATTGCAGGCTGCTGCAGATTGGGTATGAGGAAATAAACATTTTCCATTTTATTTTGCCTCCCCGATAATTTTTTCTTTTTTTTTTTTTTTTTTTTTTTATTGTCTATGCTGTCTAGTGCCTTTGCAAACGTAGTTGAGATTTCAAAGTGGAAAATCTTTGCGAATGTAGTAGTTAAACAAAATTCCGCTTGGTTTTTGGGCATTTTTTTGTTGAAGTTCAGAGAGAAATGAGAGAAGACTTCCTGTATTCTCAGAAAAATGAATTAGCCAACTTACAATAGGCAAGAGATAAGCTATATATATATATATATATTTGTCTAACACTGGGAGTTTAATAAACTATAACAGGTTAACAGGTTTTAACTAACTTACAGCTGTCACTGGCTGACAGGCCTAAACATAAAAGAACTAGTGCTGCAAATAGTTTACAAGTGTAAAATACTACTGTTACTTTTAAAGTTTAAATGTTTCAAGCAATTATTTTAGTCCATCTCCGATTTATCCAAGGCTTTTTAAATGATTAGAATTATAATCTATATATTTAATGAAAAATGATTTGGGGCTTTAAAACTGCCATAGGCTTCTAGCATCAAAGAGGTCAGGAGCTAAGAGAGCTTTATCACCCAGTTTGACTGAAATCAGTCAAGGTGCAAGGTGGCTTCTGGATACTAAAGTCTAGGACTAAATATGAAAAGTGGTTAGGAATGGTGATGTGAGATTTACTTCAAAATTTGTTTATGTATAATTTTGTAGTTATATTATTGTTTTGGAGATATGTGGCTTCCATTCCGTGGGAATTACGAGTAAAATGAGTATCCTGAGGTAGAATTTAAACAGTATGATGTTTGAAATGGTGGATAAAATCTGATATCCATTTTGTTAACATAACATCTTCATTTATCTTTGTGACTGATATGGTCATTTCTTATATTATGTCCTTTCAGTATGGTGTCAAAATTCTTGTTATTACATCTTTTAAGGACACGTGTTACATAGAGATTCTTCCACAGATACAGAAGTCTGGAAGAGGTAAGATTGTATTAGCTCTTGTTTAGTATGTATTCATGTCTGTGCATGTGAGTGACATTTTAGATTTTTGGAAGAATAATTTGATAACTAATTCTTAAAGAACTAATGTGGTGATGCACATAACTTTGGAAAACCAACTTGTTGGTTACTTACATTTGATCATGGAGAGGGTTAAGATACGAAATGATTTTATATGAGAAGATATTTGGTGTGAAACTGTTGAGAGAAAAAAAAATGATAGCCAAGGTATTTTAGACAAAGAACTTCACTTGAAGCACCATGAGGGAAGTTGATTGCATGGTTTTAAGTCACACGAAAAGGAGGAGAGAAACTAAGAAGACATTAGAAGAATTTTTTAAGATAGATCTGATGGAGAATAATATCTCCAAGGATTTTGGTTTTTAACCGAGTGGAATGATATTCTTTTTATCTATGTACCTGACGTTACCAAGTGATATAAAGTTTCTGTTGTTGTATAAGGGCCAACAGCCATTGGTTGAAAGTATCAATAAATCTAGTGGAATGAATATATGTGTGTGTGTGTGTTATGTTGTATGTGGAAATTGTGTACGTAGAAGGAATGTAACTGTCAAACTGCTTACAAATGGGGGAAGAGAATGGAAGGATGGCAATGTTTGATGATGCTACTTTTTATTAAAAATGTTTTTATTTGAAAATTAATTATTATATTGTTGTAAAAATATTTCGATTTGTTACTGAATAGATCTTACAGCAGCAGTTTCGCATGTTATACTAATATATGAAATGAACAAAATCATACATGGTAATAACAGTGCAGATGTATAGAAAAGTTAGGCCCATTTATTTTTGAGAAAATTTTCTGCCTTCACTTTTAACTATGAAGTTATCACCTGGTTTTCATTCTGTGCCTTGCTTATAGTGAAAACAACTTCTTTTTTCGTTTACTCTTAATTCCTGGGTATCTTTGAAAACAAGAAACAGATTAAAAACAAATTGACAGTTTTGTAATTAAAAAAAAAAAAAAAACGAAAACAGAAGTAAACAAACCTTAATGTGTCAACTATGGTGCAAAATGCGTGATATTTACCGATAGTATTTGAAGTTATGCTTCAGCAGCATGCTTAGTATGTGGCTTGTGCGATTTCTGCAGTGATATTTCTGAGCTTTTGGGCAGAGGTGCATTACAACTCAATCTATCCAGAAGGAGGTAACATCTTTAACTTCTATACGAAGAGTATAAGCTGAAGAAAATTTTAGATTGTTACACTTAATGTATTTCCACATAAATTTTTATCTTGATAGTGCTCTATTAAATCTCTATACCATGTCCTCCAACGCTACTACCATTTATTAACTAATTATAATGCTACGACTCCTGTTCACCAAACAGTAATCATGTAGCTAAAGAACCCTGAACCCTAACAATTGCAATACTAAATTCCCATTGTGGGATAATACACTATTTGATTTTCAAAATTGGAGCATGTGATGGTAGGAGTCACTGAGTTGCAGTTGGCTGAAGAACCATATTTGTTTCATGCACTATGAATTCATATATTTGCTAGCCATTTTTACAGATTTATGTAATATTGCAATAACTGGAATCTTTTCAGACTGCCGCTTATGAACTCTAAATATCTCCTTGATATTTTATTGCTTTGTTTGATTCTTTGAACCATCCCCGCTTTTTGGAAAGATAAGAGGACCAAAAATCATTAAGAAAAAAAAAGGGAGAAAGTCACCTGTGATTATAGTTTTACTTTTACCTGAAAAAATATTTTAGAGGCTTTTCCTCAGTTCTGTAATTAGAACTGAATAGAATAAAATAAAAAACATTGCTAATTTTTCCCTGTTGATTGCTGAAATTGACTTAGCACTAATGTTTCACATGTCTTTTCCTCTTCAGAATTGCCTTTATTTCAGACAAGGAAAAAGAAGAAATGGTGGAATTTCGGTGTATAGGTACAGTCAGTCACATTTTGATGCAACCATTTCATTCATCGGTAGTGGCTTCCATCGGCATTGTAATTATTTGAGCTTTTAATGTTTTTAGAGCTGTTGCTAGCACTAACTCCATTATTTTGTATATATGTGAACATTTTCGTTTTATGTATAGAATTTATTCTTTTGTATATATTTATTTTATTTATCCTACTTTTTTCTTGCGTAGTTATGAAGAATGATTGACTAAGGTTTTTAAGAAATTTTAATATACTGAATTTAAGTTGTTTTCATTCTAATTTATTTTATTATTGAATGTTTTGTTTGCATAAAACGATTGAAATTTATTTAATTTTAATTTCTTTTGTTTGGATAGATTATTTTAATTACTATTTAGTAAAAAAATTATTATAGTATTAAATATATTTAATAATTAAAAAATATTAATTGGTAATGCTGTTCATTTGAAGTTGGTAGAGAGTATTTCTCGTCTAAAATTTGTAAGATTTCTTCAACTATAAAGAGTTTTTTCGATTAGTGAAGCTAGTTATAGTTATTTCGGTTGATATGAAATATATTTTTGTCGTCGTAGGTCAGTTTTCTTGGCTAACGTTTTAATTGATGTTGACTAAATTTTGGCGTGCTGATATTGACTATCCAAAATATTTGTAGTCAAGGTTATCTAAACGGTTATCTCATTTGATGTTAGAGTATAGCATTGGTGATGTTATTAAGAAATAATTGTTACATATATTGGTACAAATTATAATTCGAATGGTCACAAATTTTGACAAATGTTGATCAAAGAAATAAATTTAGCTTAGATAGATGAAAAAATAATTTCAACTATATCAAAAAATAATCTTTGATGATTTTTTATTTATTTATATTAATTAGGAAGTAATCTATCATTGTTAATAAGAAAATTTTGAATAACATTGACTGAATAAGAAATAGTTTTGATCAACATTGATAAAGTTGTCAATGTTGACTAAGAAAAACTTAATTAACATATGCTTAAAATCATCCTTAATGTTAACAATGAAAATTCTAACTAATAGAGATTAAGAAATAGTATTAATCTATAAAAAAATTAGTGATATTAATTAAAAATAAGCATAATTGATTTAAGCATATAAAAAATCTTTTCAACACTAGCTGAAAAAATAATATCGAGTTAGCATGTCCTATTCTTAACCTAATTGACAATATTCTAATTTCAACTAAGTGTATGATTTTTCAACCTTAATCAAACTAAAATTTTCATATTTTTAAATTTTTGATAATGTGTGAAATTATACATTTTAAGTAGTGTTCTGATTGGTTGGATATAAATGATTATAGATAAAAGTTTGATTTTTAGTGTGAGATTACTTTGAGTGTACGAAATGTCTTCTTATACTTGGTTTGGGTATTTAGTTAGGAATACCTGTAAAATATACTTCAACTGTAAAAATATAAACAAAATTTAAAGGAGAATAGTCTTATATATGACTGTATCCCTTTATTTATAAAACGATAATAGACTTTCAAGACACTAAATCAATATAAGATATAATTTATTGGAACCATACTTATTAGTCATTCTTATCATAACAAATAGAGTTAATTACTTTCATTAACACTTTCTCTAATTAATTATAATATTGACAGCTGTATTCACAAGTTTAAGTCATGAACTCGTTTAACAAGGAAAAAGTCAGCTTTTTCGGCACATACTTGGAGTACGAGTATATAAGGTGTCAACTGGTTGTGGTGAGACACAAGAAGCTTTGGGAGAACAAAAGGAGTGATTTTGTTGATAAGTTGTTTGGTTTGAACACCAAAAACAGTTTTGGCAAACTCTCTCATTACAAATACAAACATGTTTTGAAAGAATTAACTGAAGGCCTCCTTTAAGATGAAAATAGTAAGATCGATGCATTCATTCTTACAGTCATGTCATGTGTGTGCTATCAAGTTTATCAACAAGCAGTATAACAAAACATAAGAACAGTTTGCTATCTATATTGACACCAACCATTATTTCTGCTGTACTCCCAGCTATGGTCATGCCATGTTTAATTGTATCTAGAAATTTTTCTTCTTTGCTTTTATCAGCATCTCCGGCAAAAATTGAACTCAAAATAAGATCATCCACAAAGAATCTAATTTGACTGCAAAATGCTTCTCTCAGTTCCTTGCTCCTGCAAGTAAGAAGAAACTCCACACATTATATCCACTTCAATTAGCAGAATATCAGAGGCTCCATGTGCAAGGATCTGATGAATAACTCTCACACAGAAATTTGGACTCTTCCGATGACTCCTCAAAAAGAAGTTCAAAAAATAATGAGTATAGGTGAATGAAAGAATTGCATACCGGATTGGACGTTGATCCGGTGTGTATTTTAAATTTTTATTTATCTGACCCATTTCTATCTGATTTATATTTTGAAAAAAATTTCATCATGATTAATTTATAGACAGGATTTAATATATAATTTTGTATATTGGATGAGTTTATATCTATATACAAAATTATATATCAAATTTTATCTATAAATTAATCATCGCTATGTGATTTTTTTATAATATAAATTAGATAGTCGAGTCTGATATATTATTAACATATATGATGTTTTCATCTATTTTATACACTTCTTTTCATTTTTATAAAAGTATTAAATTTTATATTGGTGTAAGACTAGATCACGAAGGCATGAGATATAGGAAGAATCCGTCCAAAAAGAACAGTAAAAAGTCCGGAAAAACCGTAACCAAATTAGGGATTCACTTCATTTAATTTTTTCTATCTTGTAAAAAGTTAGTTTAAATATATTTTTTTCTTACAATATGTTTTTAGTTTATTCCTTAAAAAATATTCTTTATTTTACTAGGGGTAAATTTTCGAATGTCGATAAATGGTTATTTTGTATTTTTAAATATTCACCTTCAAGAACGATATTTGAAATAGATAATGTTATCTGACTTATCTTATATTAGCTTGACAAATTCTTTCTCCACCCTCATAGCTTGACAAATTCTTTCTCCACCCTCATACCCTCTTCATGCACCCCCATACAAAATTTTAATTTCACAACTGTCCTTGTTAAAATTATCCAAATACCCTTCTTTTATTAAGTAATTTTGAAGTTTCTGGTAGGGCACCGGATGAGGCTATCCGGATCTCATTTTTTGAAATTTGAGAACCAAACAACCTGACATTCGGTTCATAAATTGTTAACCGGATGGGGGATGTCATCCGGTCTGTAAGTTGTGAATCGGACGCCACCACGTCCGATTGTCATAAGGTAAAAAAAACTGCAAACCGGATGGGTGGTGGGTGGACCTCATCCGGTTTGTAATCCCGTTTACATTTTTTCAATTTTTTTTAAAACTGCACTGTGACAGATTGGTGAGGAGCAGAGGAGTTGGTTAGTTGTTTCCTATCACCACCCAATTAAAATTAATGTAGATTGGTGAGAAGCAGAGGAGTTGGTTAGCTGTTACATATCATCACCCAATTAATACTTGAAAATAAAAAAGAAATTAAGAGTCTCTTTGCTGTGTTTACTTCTCATTCCAATCTTCAATCCCAACTCCATCTTAAATTAAGAGTCTCTCCTCTCTCCTGTCCACGAATTCATTGGGTTTCATAAAACTAAATTAATTTAATAAAACTAAATTAATTTAATTAAGGCAAATGAAGAGTCAAAGACACACTCTTCCTCAAATGCAGCCAAGGAGACTCTTCTTTGACTCTTCATTTGCCTTAATTAAATTAATTTAGTTTTATGAAACCCAATGAACCAATGAATTGGTGAAATGCAGCAGGAGAGAGGAGAGACTCTTATTTTAAGATGGGGTTGGGGTTGGAAATTGGAATAAGTAAACAGCAAAAGAAGAGATTCTTAATGTTCCTAACCAATCTGTCACAGTGCAGTTTAAAAAAATTGAAAAAATGTAAACTGGATTACAAACCGGATGAGGTCCACCCACCACCCATCCGGTTTACAATTTTTTTACTTTATGACAACCGTCCGATTCACAACTTACAAACCGGATGACACCCTCTATCCAGTCCATCTGGTTAACAATTTATGGACCGGACGTCAGGCTGTCCGGTTCTCAAATTTCAAAAAATGAGAACCAGATGACCTCATCCGGTTGCCCTACCAGAAACTTCAAAATTGCTTAATAAAAAAAAGATATTTAAGTAATTTCCTCAAGAGCAGTTGTGAAACTAAAATTTTGTATGGGGATGGAAGAAGAATTTGTCTACTAGCTTTAGTTTTAACTGGGCTTCATTTCTAGTAAGTTAATTAGGACTAACAACTTAATATATTTATATAAATAGGAATAATAATATTTTACTGAAATAATTATTATATTAATTATATTATAATGTATTAAAATCGTACACATTTGTTTTTTAAAATATTAAGCATGTAAAGAGTCGAATTACAAATGCATCGCAGGAAACTTTTTAAAAGTTTTATTGCAAAGTGTATATATTTAAATAAGTTATAAGTTATAATAAAGATTATATTGACATGTACTTATGTAAACTTGTCTCTTAAAACATTTCAATACTATTTTTAATTTCATATTCTCCTTCAACAAATTTAATAATAAATTAAATCATTCCATGTGCAAAATTCATATATAAACAATAAAACCTAGAAATAGTAATAAAGTAAAGAGACTTTGATGGTTATTCTGTATCAAACAAAGTAAATGATGTAAAAAGAAAGTAGATTTAATTTCAGGCTTATTTATAGTGAATTTTGCACTGGTTATCTTAAAATTGTTTTTCATCCATTTTCTTCTCAAAATTAAACTTAATCAAATAATCATCAATCAATTTTAACAAAATCTGATCTACAAATAATAAGTGTATGATGTATTAAGCATTTCATTTTAGTCATTAAGCATCTACTCAATGAGATGTTTATTTATTATCTCTCTTCACTAAATATATAATAAAAAATTGATTAAGATTAAAGAATTAATCAAAAACTCTAATTAAAAAAAACAACTTAATTATTTTCAACTAAGTGTTAAAAAAAATTATTTTTTTCAAAAAAACTAGATCTATGAAAGGCTAACAGTAAAACATAACTGTTAACAAAACTTGATGGAATAAAAATATCATAACTTGTTAATAATATACGAAAATCAACCCAAATACATTTAGTATTCTTTATGAAGGCAAAACGAAAACATTCCAACCAAGAAAATAAAAAAAAAAAAACTAAAATGATTCTCTAGTTCTCAAATGCGCTCCAATGGAGCTTAATTTTTTTCTTTAAATTTGCTCCAATGATCTTGGTATCATATTTTGTTTTAGATATTGTTCACAATTTTTTAATTTCCTACTTTCTAGATTTTTGAATTTTGTTTCCATCTATTTCTTTGAAACTTTACAAATATTTACTTCCAAGACTGTTTGAAATATTATAAATTTTATTCTCTATTTTTAACTCCCATCTCCTTCCCTTTTTTATTAAAAAAAGCAATTTGGATTTTTTCTTAATCAGCAGCTCACTGTAGTATTAGACTCTCCCTAGCATACCGTCATACAAAAGAGATTAGATCGCCTACTATGATTAAACATACAAGATTAGCAAAAATAACAAGACCTAAATAAATTCAATTAGATATATTGGATTTGTTATAGTTCCAGAATAAAGGTTATGTAAGAGAGGCCATGAGTTTTAGAAGTTCATTTAATTATAATCTATTTAAACCCTGAACTACTAGCATGTATCAGTCATATGTTTTCAAATGAATTGGATGATCAATGGTGTAATTTTTAACCAATTCCAACCTTGGAAACATTTCACTGATGATTTTTAAGGAGATAAAATGATCAAAATTTTGATTTAAACCTTTTACCAGAATGATGAAATAACTCTTAAGTGTGAAGAAACTGTAATTGATTTTATATCTGGGGTAATTGATTAAACTTGATTTCCCTTACAAGTGTGAAGAAACTGAATCCTAATATAAACGAAAGTGCAATTAGGTTGTGTCATGGAAATGAAAAGCAAATATCATCAACCCAAGAAATTTGGGGCATATTATTTACATAGATGAAATAGAAGTTCAGAGCCTGATCTAATAATGACTCTTTGATACTGCAATAAGTCATTTTACCATTATTTTCTTTACAGACAATGGACCTCATATACATACACAATAAATACACATTGCCGTCTATTCTTGACATCCTATGTTAACTCTCCTTGCGGAGATTTTTCTGTCAAGTTTTCTGTCAAGTTATAGTAACGAAAACAAGCAAAATAACAAACATAATTTATTCTAATGATGGCTCAGCTGACCGTGTTTATCTCCAATGCTTTATACGGTAAAGCTTGCAGGCGAAACTTGGTGATATAAACATTCATGTTAGCTGTACAAAACAAAAGGTTGGGACAATAGTACTGCTTGTCCGCAAGACCTTCTCTGGACGCCTCAGGATGTACTACATTAGGCCAACAATCCAATACGCCTTTCTGCAAAAAAAGGAGCTCATGAGAAATCAAGGCACTTCATAAACAATTCACAAACACGCAATGAAAATTTATATAAGAGCAGATGTTTGATTCCCTTCTCAATTTTTCTTTTTGAAAAAGGTTTTGTGAAACAACTTCACACTTCTCAACAATCAATCCCTTCAGGGATCTATTAGATTTTCAAAATTGTTTCTACAAACAAGTGTTTTTAAAACCAAAAAGAAAAAAAATAGAAACAGCTATGGAATGTTTTCTAATCTTCTTTTTCGGCTTTCATCTTGTTTTCAATCTTTCCTTCAATTCCACAATTTGTTTTGTATCTTGAATCACTTTCCACCGGTTGTATGAGCAACCTTGTTTAGTTGTGTTTTGAAAACTAAAAGTAGTTTCTGAACATTGAAATTAAACACATCTAAAGTCTTTCCATTCCTCACCTCCAGTGGTTATGAGCTTCTCCACGCGGGAAACTATATGTTTGCCATACGTAAACCGTTTCAGGGCATTCAAGTGAACCTTAATGCGAGAAAGGATCAGCTCCAGACTTCGATCATCACAAGTCTCAAGAACCTTTTGCACAACATAATTTCCAAAAGGGTCTTTCATCATAGCCTGTAAATTATGATATGTCATTATTCACTATGCGCCTCAGGGTTGATAAATATACAAAACAACCATGTAATTCATACGTGATTTGATCTTCTATCAGAAATAAATGGAATCCTTAAATAGTCCATTCTCGCTAAAAGCTTCACTTTTAGCCGTGCAAACAAAACATTTAGGAAAGGGAAGTCAACACGCACGCATGAACAGTTTTTTTGAACAATGATCGCACACTAATAAAAGTCACAAACTAAACTACCTCAGCTGGCACCAAATTAAATGACATTAAAACGTTTGAGTAACAGATATTCTCCAGCCTTGGAAAAGCTGAAAGTGAGAGAGTCCATACCTGTAAGGGCTCATTCTCGTCAGAAGTACCAAGCATTTCATTCACCAAAATCTGACGTTCTTCAGGACTACCAAAAGCCAAACACTTCTCTATAACATTAGAAGCAAACTTCTGCTGGCTCATCTTAACAATCTGCCCGGCAAGCTTGTTGATAATAGCAGTCCGTTCATGTGGTTTACCATGTTCCACAATATGCTACCAAAGAAAAGTATGGTATAGCAGCATCAAAGGAATCAGTACAGAACAATAAACATAAAATAGATATTATGATACAGCAACCATAATCAAATTGGCATAAATAATAAGCAAACAAAATTTCTGTTTAAAAAAAGGAAAAATAAGGTTTATGATTATCCACAAGTGCAAACAAATAAAAGCCATCTTAATATTTGATATGTAAATTGGTGCTAAAACATAAAAACAATAAGATGAAACTCGATACATTCAATTATCAACAATGAACGAGATCATAATATTAGTTCTGTCACTTGAAAATGAAACCTCCATATAATAACTCACACAGACAATATAAAACAGGAATAACAGTTGCAAGCGACAGAATAAATGAGCACGATAAATGTAAGTTTATTAGTTTACTCAACAGTGTTTTTCATTTAATTTTGGAAAAAAAATTAACATGCCCAAGCTATGGACCCTTTCATCATAAAATGTTATATCATACAAGCAAGCCACACAAACAGTACAAAAAATGTGCATCAGATCTAAAATGCTATTTTCTGGTCAAATAAGCCAAGCAACACGCATAAAAACCTAAGACCAAGACAGAAGTAGAAAATGCTGTTTGACAAAATAGACACATGAACACCGTACTTTTCTAAAATTCCCAAAACTATAATGCATATTACAAGGGAACGTATTAAGCACCAAAGTGTCAAGCATATAATGTGCATCCCTAATGCACATGTGCATATCCTATCCTATAAGGAAAAGTTCGTATAATTGTGCATACCTGAATAACATAATTTCCATACTGATCCTGTGCTAAAGTGCTGACAGATTGCATGATTTCATCCATTATAATTTGTTGGGTATTTAGATCATCACAATGTTCTAGAACCCTCTGTTTGAATCCCATGTAAATTGTTAATAGTTAAATAAAATGCTAAAAGAAAAAAAGTGTATCACAGCCTAAATAAAAAACGCACTATGTGAAACAGTCTGACCTGAATAACTCTGCACCCATAGGGATGAGTAGAAAGTGCAACAACTTGGCCATAGAAAGATGAAACAATAAACTGGATTTTATCCTGAGGGACACACTCTATACACTTCTGAATAACATGGTTTCCATTTTGATCGCGTACACATTTCATTATTGCACCATTGAGCTCAGATACCATTTGACCCTGCTGATCCCCATCAACCACCTCCAAGGCCTGTTAATAAAGTTAGCGAAGTTTGATATAGTGCATTCATTTCAGCTTATCTAAAAGCAAATGATCAAGATAATAAATAAATGGGAGGGGGGTCAATACCTTATAGTTTTTAACCTTGTAACAATAAATATTTATCATATCACCATATAAACCAAATAAGAACTAAATTAACATTTTTTTATTTCTAATATAGACCTAAGGATGATAAAACATTTTGAAGAGATATCACTGGAAAATATCAAATAAATAACAAACTGACAAATTTCAGTACTGAGGAAATAAGAAAGTAATTCACAAGAGTATCTCATGTGTTTCATTATTTACTTGATATTAAAGCATACATCCATCAGTTTGAAAAAGAACTAAGCCAAAATTACTGATATGAAAAACAGAGGTCACATGTATCTATAGACAGCGGACTGAAGTTTGGCAAGAGAAAAAGGCTATGCAAAAATTGAGGAAATGGAATTCTAAGACTCAGGCATAAGTAAATGTGCAAGACAGGGAAACAATGGGAAAATACAAGGCTTGAAATGCACCTTTTGAATCACTCTGCAACCATACATTTGCAGACTAAGTGGTAAAACATGACCTGAAAGTTGGCTAGCTAATTCCTTTCTTTGACTTTCTGTACCATGCTCAAAAAACTGCACCAATGCAACGGAAAGCATGAAAATCTTAAATCAATAACCCAAAAAAATTAGCATATTTATGAGAGTACTCAATATATTCAATGGTAGAAGCTAATTATACTTTCTGTATAACATAATTTCCAAATACATCAGTCATCAAGGCACGAGCATGAGGAATGATCTCAGGAAATATCTTGGTCTTCTCTTCTGCTGATGCTGTTTCTAATTTCTGCTGAATAAAGCGGCTACCATACTGATCAGTGCTGCATTGCAACACAGATTATTAATTCAATGTCCCAGAGCCATGCCAATAAAAATAGTGGAGGTGCAAGATTGATACCTGAACTGAACCACATGGTCAACGATATCTGAAAGTTCAAAAGGTCTGGTCTTCTTGTTCTTGAATTCATCTAGTAAGGATGAAGCAAATCTTGAATCCATATTATTGCCAATATCAGCCTGCCACGACCCACCAGAACCTCCCATTGAGCTTCTCATCATAGAATTTATGCGTAATATACGTTCATTCTCAAAGAGTGGATTTCCAGATCCAAGAGCAGGAAGCGTGGAATTTGCAATCTGCTTTCCAGAATAAGGCATGCCAAGACCATATGGCTGATTCCCATAGAACCCATTATTAAGCCCAGTTTTGCTCAGAAGTGGAAGTTCATACTGTTGCTTTTGTTGTGTAAGGAGTGTCTCAAGATATGCTTTCCTAAGTCCCTCCAAATCTCCATGTGAAGAAGGATCCGGGAAATTTCTCATTTGAAGAGGATGACCAGAACTACTCATCCCTTGCATCGAATAATCAGAACTCTGCTGCAAGCATTGGATGAAGCGTGGGTCCAGAGTTGTGGAATGAAGTTCAGGACCAACTTGGTTTCCTTGTGCATCTAAACTTTGTCCATCCCTACGAAGCCTCATAGCTGGAATGGAAAAGCTGAATTGTTAAAGCAATCTAATCAAGATAAACTCCACTGAACATAAATTAAATGATTTAACAAAAACACACATACAAAGGATTCTAAGAGAGAGACCTGTCTCAAGATTATTATTGTAAACTGAATTCAACTTCGAGTTTACAAGATGTGCACTGGGAATATGGCCAGTGAAGTCTGCACTCGGCAAATTTGTTGCATTTCCAGTAGAATGCATATTTGCTCTAAGATTAGCAGAAGAGGCAGTTTTTTTCAGTAGATTGACTTGGTCATTTGAACTATAGGTGTTAAGGTTTGGCATAATCTCATTTCGTCTGGGTAAATTAACATTACATTGTGAGCTTAAAAGAACATCAGCATGATTATCAACTTCCCTTTGTAGGTTAGATTTCAAAAGACTATCTTGCTCTGCATGTCTAGAACCTGACAAATTCAACCCAGATAAAGATGAGACCACATCGGTAAGATCAGTCATATTGGAAGAGTGGCCATGCTGGGCGCCCAAGCCAATACCACTTTTCTCATTGAAAACTTTACTTCCCATCTGCGGAGCTACAGACCCAACGGGTCTCCCAATAACCTGGGGTTCTGGTGTTTTCACTCTTGACAAAGATGTACCCACAGCGGATGCAAAACTATGAGAAAGATTTACACCATGGTTCTGAAGTCCAACCAAACCAGGGGTAGAGGCTGAAGAACGCAAGCCTTCAAAGGATTCACGATCAGCAATCCCAGCTGAACCCATAATATCACCAAATGCACTGTGACTTGCTGGTCGTGACATGGTGTTAGACAATGAGGCAGGTTGTTCAAGTCCTTCCTGTTAAAACGCTAACTTCAGTTGAAAGTATAACATAGGGCCAACTGTGGCTCAGGATAAAAAATTAGTAACACATGCTCTGTCAGCTTATCAGCTTATTTATTAATGTGAAAAGCATTTTTTTTGTTTTATTAGATGGCTGTAGTTAAAAATAGAGATTGAAGGATAACGATAAAATTATGATCACAATAGATGTATTTAACAACACTATTCAACCCCAAATCAATAAGTACACTTCACAATTTCAAAATTCAAATGATTCAAGAATAAGGAAGGAAGCGTTAAGAGAAATATGTACTTAACCAGGGAAACCAAGGACAATATTAATATAGATATTTATGGACACTACCACAGCAGACACCAAAATTAGAAATGCCCCACTAAATACTTCAACCATTTTATCTAAAAGTTGACCAATATTTAATCAGACTTTACAAAAACTCATTTTGAGATACAAAGTATGTAAGTCATTGCAATCAAATTTTTAGCTTGTCCAAAAAAGAAGCAATTTTCTTGAGACTGCTTTATATTTACATTGGTGAGATTATGTTGAGATAGAACACTCCGTATCATAGTTTATGCAAGGCAATTTGTAGCTCAATGCAATTTGAAATAGTTATATACTTTTGACTATTAGTATCTAATATACTGTATATGTGAACCCAGTACACGGAAATGAATTAGAGACTCCAGATTAATCAAAGCAGACATCTCCAGTATATTACGTAATGTTGACAGCACAATTTTGCCAAAACTCAGATAAAAGCACCTGCATTTAATAACCATCATAACAGGCCAACAACTAGCTATTACTAAACATTAGAGCAGTTAGCCAATTTTGCTGAGCAAAATAACAAAACAGTTATCCATGTTTGAAAATAAAGCGCAAAAGAAAAAATAGTGAGAATGCGGCAAATTCTGATACCGTGGTTTGGTATTTCATTGACTTACCACTGATAATAAATTGTGTAAAACTGATAATGAAATCAATTTTTACCATCTAATTCGGTGTCAAAATGATGTTGTGACAAAAAATGAAACCTCACAGGTAATAGCACACATAAAATGTTATATCTAGAATTAAAAATCACTACATGTGCAACAACAATAATTGGATTCAGTTAAAAACCAATTTTCAAAGACCAGCTTTTTAAATAACTTTCTCTTAATTAATTACCTGAAGAATGTCAGTGAAACCCATTCTTCTCCCACCAAGACCAGCTCCTGACATTCTTGTCAAACCATCCATTTGTCTGTCAAGCATCTGACTTGAAGCCTGCCTAGAGGCATTCCATCCACTGGTTTTCCTCAGTTCCATCAGATCATTCTCTACCTGTTGCACAGAAAATCCTGGCTGCATTGAAAATAGAGATGAACTATCGCCATTTGTGGCCACATTCTTCCTCCAGTCCCCAAATCCCTCAATCGAAGAAGACCCACCACCATGAAACCTTTGTGCAACACGCCAGTCTTCCTTCGACAACAATGGTGGAGGCAACCTAGGATTTATACTCTCATGTGAGTAGTAATACGAAAGGTATGCAGGATGCGATCGGATCTCATCTTCAGTCAAAAGTCCACTGTTACTACCCCTCCTGTCATTGATCAAACCAAAATCAGAATTCCTAAGGCTCCCAAAAGCACTCAACGATCCCTCCACTGTTGGAGGCGCACTTCCACTCCTACAAATATTGAAATCCCTCTCTCGATTGATAAACTGCTGATTGCGCTGTTCTTGCAGTATCTTCTCCAGCTCACTCTGCAAGGAGTCTTCAACAGTCCCATTTGACAAAGGATGCAATCCGTCATCCAATGTTTGCATATCTACCTTACTCCCACTGGTCATCTGCATTTTCCAACCTAGAAGTCACCTACAAATGCCACCAAAAAAATATTCCATCACAGTTGAACCAAACCGAAAAAATCAACACAAAACGAAAAATAAATAAATAAAAGACAAATCATCACCTTAACCCACTTTCTTATGCTAACAAAACAGAAGAAACAAAACAAAACGCAAAAATAAATCACCATTTCTTCTCTTTCACTATACCCTCCAAAAGCAAAATCCCCCCTCCCATAATTTCATCAAACACAACCCTTGCTACATTCTCTCTCTTCCTTTTACACAGAAATATGACATGCATAAATCAATGAAAAGATTTTAATTACAGGGGAAAAACAATCATACCTAAGACTCCACGGCTCAAAGGCAACCGTCACGCATCAACCCAAACAAAACCCGAAATCCGATCCTCTGTGAAACACAAAAATTGAGAAACCCATTATCAAAACAAGACACGACAACCACTTCCAACAATCTTAGTGCAAATCAACACGTAAATCTTGCACATTCCGACAACAATCACGCAGAGAAATAAACCAAGATTCTCTCAAAGGAAAACACAAGTTGCAGAAATTAATGAAAGGAGAATAAGAGTTACCGTTCTGGATGGAGTTGTGAGGATGAGGAAGCTGAAAATAAGATTGCTTTGTTTTCTGTTCCAAATCTTAAGAACAGGAATTTTGAGACAAAGGGATTATTTGCAGAGATGATGATGCGGTGGGCCTTGGGCCGATTTGATTACATTGCCTTTTTCTTTGATTTCTGTTATTACATATATAATTGTTAGTGATCATCAAATTTTTGCCTTTTTTATTATTTTTATCTTTTGAATCTCATAAAATAATTATTATTATTATTATTATTATAATAAAAAGGATAATTTAGTCTTTTATGATTTTTTTTTTAATTTATGAAGTTTTGATAGGAAGTACTAACATTTATGAGAATGGGGTTTGCAAGGTTTGAAAGTGCTAACATTAAATTTGAAAGGTTTACAGGTAAGTCATAGGATATTAATAAACAATTGACCATTTACATTAACCAAACTCCAACAATTTAGAGGAATGCATTTATCAACTAATATTAATTGTATCCAATTTGATATGTCATGGTCAAATTCTAATTGTTTAATATAATATAATGTTAGGGAGAACCATTGTTAATATATTTTTAATGCAATCATTTTATAAAAATTTTATCAAGTTTTATTAGAAATTAGAGAAAAAAAAAAACATGTTACTTAACAGTCATTTTATAAATTTGTTATAAAGTTTCATTAGAAATTAGAGAGAAAAACATGTTACACACTGAATTGTAGATAAGTCATTTCAGAATGTGGTGTTTTATTCTGTATCATAAGAAGTGGGAATTTAAGATTCTCTTGTATGTGATTTGGTTGGGATAGAAATGAATAAAACTTGACAACATTTTTTTTATCTTCTTTAATTAATATTTAAAATCTTATAAATTAAAACATGGACGTGTTTTCTATTTTTATTATTTAATATAATTTTACCTTATACGATAAATTATGCTTTTATAATTATTGTTTCTATTTTCCTTTTATTTTATTGGTTTTAATTTTAAAACTTTTTTTTGTATTAATTACAATGAGAGATTTTGTTAAATAATATTGGAAGATATATTTTGAATAATGTAAAAATATTGTTTTGCTACACTATGAGAATGAGTTATGCTACATTATGATATAAAAAAAGTATAAAGAGAAGAAGAGTTTTGCACCAAATGATGAGGATGAAGTTTAGACAATTTTAATCAAATAAGAAAATTGGGAAACAAAAATTAAGGTTAAGCTTTGATAATTCATTTAATATTTTATGATATATTAAATCAAAGTGATTTTGGTTAGGATCATCAGAAAAAATTATAACAATTAATAGCAATATTTTTTGAAATAAATGCATAAAGGTTAATATCTATATTTTTTGTCTAAAATAAATTATCTTTTTACTTTTATTTATGATAAATTAAAAATAATGTTAAGGAGTTATCAACCCACTGTAATTGAAGAGTTAGATAATAATGTTATTGAAGTAAATTTAATCAAACAATATTTATGAATCAGCCATATTCCAAAAAAGAAAAGATAACTACCTAAAAGTTCATCAAGAAAAGAAATAAATGTACAAATCTTATTGCTAATAAGATGTCTAAACTATGATCAAAATTTTGAAAAGTGGTTTTATATTATCTTAAATAGACTAATTGAACATATTTTTGAGTAGATTTTTTTAAGCTTTGTAATTTTTTGTGTTATAAACTTTTTAGGTAATGTTTTTCGTTATAAGCTTTATAGTTTTTTTATTCAAGAAATTTTAACAGAGTAATTTAATTTATATGGAAAATTTAAAGTACCTTACCACATACATTAATTTTGGTAAGAATTTAAAAAATATTACAATTTAAGAATTTTATTAATAATTAGATTATTTAAAGTAGATAATTTAAATTTCCATTTAATAAAATAATTATTTAAAATTTCTCTTATGTTATGTATCATTCTCTCCAAATGCGTTTTAATTAAGAGTAAAATTGATATATTATTATATTATAATTTTTATATTAGATTTTCTTTATTTAATGATATCTATATTTATTTAAATGGTTAAAGTTATTTTTATTATTGTAATTATTATTATCAACTATTATTTCATATGTTAAGATTTTATTAACCAAGGTTAAAAATACTATTTCTTTTCCATTTTTTTCAATTAAAATGTGTGATTGTTATTTTTTAATATATATTAATTTTTTTAAAGGCAAATGTTATTATATATTAATAGTTTATTTTAATTTTTTTTAATGTTAACTATTTTTTTAAATGTTAACTATTTTTTTAAATGTTCTCAGCATAAGATTTAATAAAATATATTTATAAAATTATAAATAAAATAAAATGAAGCTTTTTCATTACAATTCACTCACTTGTCAAATTCTCTATTCCTGTATAATATACACGATTATCGCAGTTTTAAAAACAAAAACAAACAACACAAAAAAGGATAAACTAGAGAGTTTTAAAAAAGTATATATATTTTCATAAATTGAATTTTTATGTTAACAAAACAACAACAATTCAATCTTTCATAATTCATCTCACATCATGACTTACAAATAAAGACACTAGACTCTCTCCCGAAAGACATCGTGCATTAAATTACACTCAAAGGTGTACACCTGTTATATACCATTCAAACCTTAATTAACTGCAGTTGCTTGAATTTTAAATAATATTATATATTGATAATTGAATTTGATAGAAATTAAAATTTAATAAAGTATTTGATATGATTAAAGTTTATTATATTATTATCCTATGTTACTTTTTATGTTGTTGATATACATGTAACTTCTAACCACGATCCTAAAATTAATAATAAATATATAATATTTTAAACAAATTTTGCTAAAATATTCTTGTATAATTAGTTAAAGGATAATATAAAATGAACAAAATTAACATTTTCAATTTGAACGGACTGATTGGTCAATTGGAAATTAAAATAAAAACTAAAACTGAAGTTGTAGAAGAATTTTAATAAAGTTATTATACCTCTCTTTATCTCTAACTAACTAGTGTTTAGCAATGAAAATCAATATCATTTTCTAAAATAATTTTACTAAGATAATATGATATTTTATAAATATATTTTTTTCGTTAAAAGAAAATAATACAAAAGAGTTAATACTTTATTATAATTTATTATAAAGTAAGCATAAGATATTTTAATTTTTCACATGGTCAAAACTAATTAGATGCGGGAGAGGATAATAAAGATTGAACTCAAAATTAATTAATATATTATTATTTCATTGATTTTAATATACTTTTTTAACATATGTAAGATATTTTATAAATATATTTTTTCATTAAAAGAAAATAATAGAAAGAGTTAATATCTTATTATCAAGTAAGCATAAGATATTTTAATTTTTCACATGGTCAAAACTAATTAAATGCGGGATATATTAGTATTTCATTGATTTTAATATACTTTTTTAACATTTCTATTGATTGAAATTTATTGAAAGTAAAAAAAATAGTATCATCTCTTATGCAAATAACAATGTAATTTATAATAAATTTTAATCAATAATAATTTTTTAAGGAGTTTAACTAAATTTTTTTTTTTGAGATTTGCTTATAACGGATTGAAAAAAATAACCATCCAGTTAAATTATCAAAATAATAGGAGTGGCTTAATTGTTAAATTATAAATATTTTATTATTTGAGTTAAAAAATTTATAAATAGAAAAAAATTTAATTATTTAAATTTAATTAAAAAACATATTTATTTCGGCAATAGTCTTAATTATTGATTCTTTGGCTAGGGGTATTCCATCATCTCTCCCTCTTGAAGAAAATTTGCCTTCAAATATACAGGTTTGCTTCATCATCATTACCACCTATAAAAGGCATAAGATCACTCACATTAAAAATGATATTCACTTCATACTCATCAAGCAAATCTAACTTATATATGTTATCATTGATTCTCTTGAGAACTTGGAAGGAATCATATCCTAAGAGTTGAATTTGGACTTCCTTTGTTTTAAAAATCTGTCTTTACATAAATGGATCTAAACCTAATCCCTTTCCTTAAATATGACCTCTATTTTTTTCCTTATTGTTTTGTGTTGTACACCTCTTTGTTTGTTTTATATTTGACCTTTTACCCTATCGTGAAGTTTCTTTACAAAATCAACCTTGGATACCCCTTCCTTTTGTATAAACTTATTAATGTTAGGTAAGGGTAAGTCCAAATGAGTAAAATGGTTAAAATCACAGAATCTCAAATGAAGAGATCTTAATAGTCTTATGAGCTATTCTGTTATAAGTAAACCCAATGTGGGGAAAGCACTCATCCCAATATTTGTGGTTACTCTTCAAGACTACCCTTAACATAGTGGAGAGGGACTTGTTGCCTACTATTTGCCCATATGTTTAAGGGTGACAAGAGGTAGAGAAATTAAACTTAGTTTTTCCAAAAATGTTCACTAGAAATGACTAATAATCTTGGGATCTCGAGTTGACATTATTGTTTTAGGTAGTCCATGAAGTCTAACTACTTCTTTAAAGAAGATTTTGACTATGTTGCTTGCACCATCAACCTTGTAGTAAGGTATAAAATGTGTCATCTTGCTAAAATAGTCAACTACCACATAGATGGAATCAAAACCCCTTTAGGTTTTGAGTAAACTAAAGACAAAATTCATATTAGTGCCTTCCCATTGAGCACAAGCACTATACAAAGGAGTATAGCCATGAGGCATTGTTTTAAACTTAGATTGTAAGCATGCAATGCATCTATAATAACGCCTTTGAATATCTTTTCTCACGTGGAGCCAAAAGATCTCTCTTTAAGCAAACTTCTTATCAACTCCAAAATACTCTATAAGGCCTCCTTATTGTGTTTCCTTAACAAGGAGTTTTTTATGTGATCCTTGGTGTATACAAATCTTTCATTCTTTAAACAAGTATCCCTCAGACATATAAAAATCCCATTGTGTCCTATGTTGGCAACTAACAAAGGTGGAGGATAAATAAGAGTCTTAAGCGTACAACTCAACTATGTGATCATCCAAGAATTTGGCTCCAATTTTAAAAACAAAGTGCACATCCTGAATAAGGCATCAACAATAATATTGACCTTGTATTTCTTGTATTTAGTCACAAAAGGAAATTGTTCTAAGAACTCCATCTTTGAATGTCGCTTATTCAACTTATATTGGCCCTTCAAGTATTTAAGTAACTCATGATCACTATGAATGTCAAACTCCTTGGACACTAAATAATGTTTTCAATTTTGAAGGACCCTCAAAAGAGCATAAAGCTTTTTGTCATAAGTGGGATAATTGAGGGAGGCAAATTTTCCATTGAAATAAGCAATAAGTTGACCTCCTTGCAACATAACTACACTCATGCCTACACCCAATACATCACATTCTAGCTTAAAAGTTTTTGAAAGGTCAAGTATGCTAGAATGGATGCATTGGTGAGTTGAGCTTTAAGCTTTTGGAAAGCTTGCTCATGTTTTTCTTTTTAGCAAAATGTGCATTCTTCACTAACTCATTGAGTGGTGAAGCCAGATTAGAGAAGTTAGAAACAAATCTTCTATAAAAACTTGGTAAGCTATGGAAACTCTTAACTTCTCCCACATTTTATGGAGTTGTCCATTCTTGATGGCTTTGATTTTCTTGGATTCCACATTAACCCCATTTTTATTGACTACAAAACCTAAGAAAATAGCACTATCCACACAAAACATGTACTTATACGTATCGGTAATTAAATGATTATTCCTAAGAACTAACAAGATTGCTCTAAGATGCTCTACATGATCACTAATACTACAGATATACACTAATATATCATCAAAATAAAAACTAGAAACTTACTTATGTAATTCCTAAATACACGATTTATAAGCCTTATGAAAGTGCAAGGTTGTGCATTAGTAAAACCAAAAAACACTACCAACCACTCATAAACTTGGTATTAAAAGAAGTTTTCTACTCATTATCCTTTTTATTTTAATTTAGTATTAACCTCTCTTTAAATCAATTATAGAAAATAGTTTAGACCTATTAAATTTATCAAATATATAATCAAGCCTAAATGATATTTTATGGTGATATTGTTGATGGTTTACATTCATAACACATCCTCCATTTTTTATTCTTTTTATAGAAATTCTTTTAAATCCGGCCCTTTTCCAACAACATGAATATGTCTATCTCCTTAGGATTTGTTTTGTTTTGTAACTTACAGTAATCATATTACCCTCGGTACAATATTCAAATAATAAAATGTACAAAATTCAAAAATATTACCTTTCTAAAAAATATAATAGTTAATAATTATGTTAGTACACATTTTCATAACCATTCAAACCTTCCAATTATTAAAAAAAAGACAAATATATCTTTTAACGATTCACAATCTTAAAATCTCCTTACAAAATCCCTAGACATGCATGCATTTATTTAAATCCTAAATTGAACCTTAAACACATTCATTCATGAATTTTAGCAAAAACATACAAGTTAATCAAAAGAGTGACATATACAATATGGGAAACTTGCACTCACTTGGCTATAAATGTATAATTGTTAGGTTGACTTATATCCTGTACATGTTTCTTCTTTTTCTTCTCTATTATCTTGTACATTTTAGGTTAAAAAGTAATCATTTATGAATCTGACTATAAATTATTTATTAGTTCTTTTATTATTCACTTTTATTGTTGTCTTGTATTTTAATTTAGGTTTATTTTTTATATTTTAATATCTTACATGATTTATTTCATATTCTAATTTTCTTATTTATATCATATTTTAGTTTTATTTAATAATATAAACATTCATGGTACTTTTTAATATTTTTTCTTTATATTTATTTAGCGTAATGTTTTATATATATATATATATATATATATATATATATATGAGATAACGGTTAACTTGGTTTATAATTAACTTTATGTTAACATATAATTAATTTAATTTTAGTTAAATTATCAAGTCTCTGAATGATTTGAGAATTTTCAAATGTCTCGAATCTACTTTTTAAGTGGGTCTTGATCACGTAATTATTTGAATAAAATCTTTGGAGTTTTTAAAATCATCATAAATTATTATTATTATTTTTGATAATTTAAAACTTCATAAACTAATCTCAAAAGGCTTATTTTTCTAATCTAGGGAGTCAAATAATTAAATAAAATAAAGAATGACTAAATAACCCAAACTTAATTTAACCTTTGATCTTATAGTAGGCAAAACCCCTTGAGAGTATAATAGGGTGCTTTAACTTTGTAATAAAGTAGCTGGATCCTACATAAAATCTCAATGCACTCACAACTTAGTTGAATTAGATCTTTGAAGAAATGTTGGCTAACACCATTTCTAGCCATGCATGATTTCATTTTGATCCTTAGAGCTTTTGAAGGTTGTTGATATTAGTTATGGTTCTTCAAAGAGTAATGAAGGCAGAAGACTTGAAAAATTATGATGAAAAGTGAGAATATGGTTAGTGAAGTTAATGTGTTATAACTTGCTTCACCAGTGCAAACCACATCTTCATGGATGAGAATCTAGTTTATTCAACCAAGCTTTTACGCTCCATAAATATGAAGAAAGAGCAAGAAAACAAAGTAAGGTTAGGCAACAATTACAAGTATGAGCTGCACCTATCAAGCCTAGCTAACAAACCTGCTGTCTTGAATGAAATGTTGAAAATACTACTCATATGCCATTTTCATTCATTGTGCTATAATTTATGTGGAAGCCCTTTTGGTTACTCGATATTTCTGCATTAAATGGTTATAAAGATCCTTTATGGTCTCCAGAAGATTGCAGTCAACACTTTCAACATAGAACAAAAAAAATTCTTTTCAACAAGCTCACTTAATTGGTCCTTACAAACTGTTAAGTGTTTCTCTGTGCCACAATCTATGATTACCAATACCTCAACAAACATCAGCAAAAACTTTTATGACAAGGTAAGTATGAATCAGAAAAACCACAAAAAAACAGAACTAAAAGAAAAGTGTGGCAAGGGAAAAATTGTCTCAAAATTGTGGATGTGCAATCCAAACAAATAGAATAACTGGACAGACATGTCTTTCAGGAATTAAGCCTCAAAATTTCATCCCCTCAAACTCTTAATAATCTCGGAGAGGGCAGAGTATGTTCCGAAAGAAGAACAGACAACACCTACTGTGATGATTGTAATGCAAACTGCTGCCTGTAGACATAGGAAATAAAAAGTAAAGTTGAAGTAGAGTTTATTATAACTATTCAAGTAATCTTTGAACTTAAAAAATTCTTGAGTGTCTTGTTTAAGTGTATTAATGTCAGAATGATACGCTTCTGTTTCAAAATTGCTTTTCATTTGTATGCTTTAAGCTGTGTTAATATCAAAATATTTGTTTTTTGAAGCCTTTGAGTTGTTCACTTAATTCTAAGGGGAAACTATTCGTCTGTCACCATGTTCGATACTCTATAAAGTCCTAAAGAGTTTATTTTTCTCATTAATACTCTGCTTTTTATCAGTTCACCTTTTAAAGAAAAATGTTTTTTTTTTTTATTGTCCATTTAGAAATTTAAGACAACATCTTTTTTGTTAGGAATTAGTTCAGATAAATCCAGAAACCCGCAAACATAACAGTTGGGAGGTAAACGTAAGAGCAAGAACAAGAAAGGCAAGAACAAGAAAGGCAAGAACAAGAAAGGACCACACATAGACATAACGTGATTCAATTGAAGTGTTAATGAATAGTTATAATAAACTCTACATCCGCAATATAATTTACTATACTTAGAGATTACAACTCGTAGTTTCCTCTCAAAACAAACTCTCATTCAAACTCTTAGTTAAGCACAACTCTAACATTAGCCACAAGTCACCTGAAACACACCTAGATCAAAGAACAATTCTCATAATTGGGTCGGAAAGTCACTTAGATGGTTTCTCCATCCAGTCCAAGTCTAAGTAGACGCTAAGAGATTAGATAGTCTAATGAGACCATCTACCACATTTGGTAGAAGTTACATGTCAAACACTTGACGGTTGTAGTACACTTACATAGTCTAAGAACCTTTTAGACACAATTTTATTGAGTCAATTTTCACAAATCTTCACCTTGGTTTAGCACAAATCTTCTGAGTGACAGTTGTTATTACCTGCTATTAAGCCCTTTACAAGCTTAATCACCAATCAACTAGATAAAATCCAAGCAATGAAAGAACTTGCTACCAAGTAGAATCCTCGTAATCATATGAGACGAATTATGATTTGATGAGACCTTCATCACCTTCACAGATCCTCGTGCAATCTCCTTCTCTTATGAAATCCAACTTCACATCAATGTTCTTAGTTGACCGAGACACATCGTCGGCCCCCATTCGCTTCCCTCCCGCGTGTAAAATCCATTAGGGACTTGATTCTTGGACAACTACTATTGTCACAATAGACAATGACAATCTGGCCTTGTACCTTCAGCTCTTTGGCTAGACCCTTCGGCCATAAGGCTTCCTTCACAGCTTCTGACATAACAATGTACTATGCTTTAGTGGTTGACAAAGCCACTACCTTCTATAAACTATTTTTCCAACTGAAAGCAATACCATAAGCAATTAACACATAGTCTGTGAGAGACTATTTGGTGTGCAAACACCCGACAAAGTCCAAGTCAACAAATCCTTCTATAGGAGCATCTCTAGCATATTGTTTAGCTCTACCATAAACTAGAACTCTTTCAAGCAATCCTTCAAGTAACAAAGAAACCACTAAAGAGCTTGCCGATTAGCTGGCCTAGTATTTGACATGAACATGTTGACAATGCTAACAATATACACTATATCAGGGCTAGAGCAAATCATGGCATAAATCACAAAATCAAAGATGTTTGCATATGAAATACCATCCATATAATGTTATTCCTCCAGTGTCTTAGGGGATTGTTCATCACTTAGCTTATTGTGAGAAGCAAGAAGTATATGAGAATACATCCATAACTTCCTTGAGTAATAGTCTACTATTGAGAAGTATCTAGCACCAGAGTGTAATATAGTTAAAGATGGTCCCTATAAGTCAACATGAATGTAATCAAGGATTCCCTTCGTTCTCCATTGCCCTACATTAAAATCAATTGTGCAGGCTTTCCCTTAAACACAATGTTCACAAAATCTTAACTGCTCAATTTTGTCAAACTAAACAAATCTTGCTTCTTTAACTCAACTAAACCTTTTCATTTAAAGGAACTAATCTTCTATACCATATTTCAATCTTATACAGGACGATCTACTCAACAATAGTTACTGAGCTACATACTACAGCATCTTCCAAGGCATATTAGACTATTCTTCCTCACTCTTCATCACTACCATGGTTCCTCTCAGCACCTCTAACATTCCCTTTCTCCTTTAAATACATATCCCTTCTTCTCAAGCTTAAACTCCAGAAGCACTCAGTTTCATCGTGTAGACAAAACCTGATGATTTTAACTCCAATTATCTTACAAAACTTGTAGTCACCAAGGAGAATTGAACCTCCTCCTTCAAGTTCTGTAAACACTTAGAACCATAAACGATTAAGTTTCATATGAAATGAACATCCCGAGTCCATTATCCACTCGTAATCATCAGCATTGCTTGACACATGAGGACCTCTGATGATTCATAACTATCTTCAATTAGAGCTACTTCACCTAACGTAGACGGTTTATCAGCACTAGATTGTCTACCAAATCTAGACGATTTGTCAAGGTTGTTAGCCTTCTTTTGCCTCTCAAGACATAACCTTATGGTGTGAACATTCTTCTTCCAATGGTAACATCTATCAGATGATGTATTTTCACCATTGCATGTCCTTGACTTTGACCTCTTTCTACCTCTTCTGTTATCACTAATATACAATATCCCTCTTGCTACAAGACCACCTCCAACACAGAGCTTTTATATCAAACTTCTCGTTCAACTACTTTGAGCACATAGAAACTTAAGCCTCCTCAAGAGAGAGAATCTTTGATCCATACAATAAGGTTTCCTTGAAATGATCTTGTACCTTAGGCCAAGAATACAACAATAACAATGCTTGATCCTCATCACCAATTTGTACATCAATATTCTCTAAATTAGTGATCAATTTGTTGATTTCATCCAGTTGTTCACTAATTGCATTTTCACTACTCATCTTATATGAATACAACACTTACTTCAAATACAGACAATTCACATGGACTTTGTCATCTACAAGCTCTCAAGCTTAGTCCATAGTTCCTATGTAGTCTTCTCCTCAACACCCTATCACCGAGACTAAGAACAATATCATTATTAGCCTTCTCTAACAACATTTTCTTGTCCTTCTCCATCATGGATGCGCCAAACTTGGGTTCACCTTCCACAATCTTAAACCATTCAAACCATAATTTCTCAACCTCATACTTTGCGGATGTCATGATGATTGATGCGTTTATCACACAAATAGAGAACAATAACAGAGAAACCACATGTAGAAGGTAAACGTAAGAGGAAGAATAATAAAAAATCATGCACGAAAATATCGTGGTTCAATTGAAGTGTTAATGAACTTCAATCTATGTCCACGACAAAATTTGCTATACCCAAAGATTACATATCATAGTTTCTCTAACAACAAACTCCCACTCAGACTCTCAGCTAAGCACAACTAAAACGTTGGCCACAACTGATGATACAAATTTCCTATTTATAAAACATTATTGTTATAACTAACTCACGTGAAACGCACCTAGATTAACTAGGAAGACACATGATAAGTGTTTCTCATTATTGAGCTCGAAAGTCACTAGAGAGTTTCTTCACACGGTCCAAGTCTCAATAGCACTAAGAGTAGACTGAGACCATCTACCACATATAGTAGAAGCTGTATGTATATCTAACACTTGACGGTATGGTATAGTTAGATGGTCTAGAAACCTTTTAGACAAGATTTTACTAAGTCAATCTTCACACTTTTCAAGTGTAACCCTTTCTCCATGTAATTCTCAGAGATTTACACATTTATCATAAACGGGAGATAAATAGTAAGGTCATATTAAGAAGTTAAAAGTATAAAGAAAAATATAAATATCGATATTTATTGTATTTCTTAATCTTTAGACCATCTTCCAAATCTTATAAAATAATAGAGGGAGTGGTTATCAACTTAAATTATGACTTATATTGAGCAGTTAAAGAATCGTCATACCTGTAGTCGTGTCACTTTGCCTCGCAAGATTTTTAGGAAACAAACACAGGGTAGTATCAAAGACTGTCATCAAGGATGGTTTTAGTTTTAATTAGTAAAATGTCGAGATCAGTCAGCAAGAATAAATCAACTGAATGAAACTTACAACAAGCATTGTGAACAACGATCCAATCAATGACATAACCAGACCTACAAAAATGAAAAATTATATATGTTGTTGATATAACATGGTACAACTATGTCACACTACAAGGATTTTCTGAAATAAGAAAGTTGGTCTATCCGAAAAAAAAAATAATTTCCAGATTTAGTAAAGAAATAATATTGAAGATAAATAGATCAACAACTAAGCACACGAGAATAGGAAGCGGAAAGACTCACCAAAAAAGGGAACTGAGAGACCAATAACCAGGGTGGAAAGTACCAGCCCTGTTCTGATGAAGATGGAATATAGATAAGACTTGGCATGGTTTGATGGTATCAATTCCTCCAGACTCATAGCCACCGGAGATATAGTCAATGCAAATGTGATTCTAATTAAGTTAAAAACAACTTCCTTTGCTCACGGTGTGAGAGTGCTTTAAAAGGGAATGCAAGAGAAAGGGTATGTCATAAAACACATGTTCAAACATACATTGATATAACACATTCTTTCCTGTCAAAAACAATCACCTTGAATCAACATTTTGTACATGAATACGAATACAAGGACAAACATTTATCAGGTTTTATAATTTTTTCCCCAAGTAAAGCAAGATGCTAAATAGAAATGTTTTCAGTTGTGCAGCAATCCTGGCTCTTCACGCAGCGAGATTGTTGAGTTACTTGGCAATATTTTGTTTTTTCGTATTTCTCTCAAATATCACTTTAGAAGAAGAAGGAATTTCAAATTTATAAATGCAGGATGGAAAGAAAACCATTTCTTATTCTTATCTCCCTCCTGGATTTAACTACTTATGTAAGGCCCCTATAAAAAGGATATTTGGTAAATGGATTAACCACCTGCAAAATAAAAGATAAAATGTTGGTTATTTATATAGTTTATTGAAAATTGATAATATGCTGGCACAGAATTAAGCACAGTATGAGAATAATAAATGAGACAAAATAGATAAGCTCTTTCTCTAACCCTCTCAAAACAAAGCATACGAAAATTGAAAAAATGGCAACTTGAAGCGCCACCGGGTTAACAATAGAACTATAAAATTTAATATCCCGCATACTATGATCAGTTTCCCCAAGCCACATGGTAAATGTTACAGAGGTTCTCATGCTATGTCAAGAATCAATTATTGCAAAAGATAAACTGTGTTCAGGCTCAAGAGTGGTTCTCTTCTTTAACATCCATTGGGAAAAACACAAAGAATAAAAGGCAATTCCAATCGAGATTATTCCACCATGAAAAGATCAGAAAATAGAACTTAGAGTAAGTGTATGTTTGGACGAACTTCTCATAAATACTTCTAAGGGAGAAAATAAGAAGAAAAAAATGAATTAACTTCTTCATATGTTAAAATTATTTTATGCATAAGTTAATTTGTAGAATCCCTCTCATAACATTTTAATTTTTTTATTTTTAACTTCTGCATAAGCTAATTTTACTTAGGCAGAAATCCCACTTTTTTTTCTTATTTTTCTCTCCTGGAAGTGCTTATAGAAAAAAGTATACAAACAGGTCCAAAGAGAGGATGTATACCGTGGTCCAAACAGCAATCTTGGTAGCTACCAATTCTTGAGGCAGGTTGAGAGTGAATTGAGATTGTATAGCTTCACCAAACATTGTGTATCCCATAACAGCAGCTCCAGCATACAATAAGGTACAAATACCAAAACTGAGAAAAGGAAAAAACATACTTGCATATATTAAATTCAGAAAAAGAAATTCCACTAAAGAAAATAAAAATCCTATGCAAGTATATATTCCACATCTTGAGGCATTGTGATTTACCTTATACTTCTCTACTAGTTTACCTAGAAGAGATCATCATATCTTCTATATACACTTCTATATTGCATTTGTACAAGACTTAGATCTAATATAGTTATAGATTATGGCCAAAAGTTATTTACCATGCTAAGAGCACTCCAGGGAATTGGTTTTGCTTTGCCATGGATGTATAAATGTTTGGGAAAACAGCATGTCCAGAGTAGCAGTAACCATAAAGACCCACAGCAACAGGAAAAGTTGCAAGATTGAGTGTGGTCCCTTTGCTATGAAATCCTACATCGTCTACGCCAACCCAGAACAAGCAGAGAACCACTAAAACTGATGCAACAACTCCACCGGCTATAAAAAGAACATGGTACAAGGTTATAATAAGCTTTTTCAAATAATGATGATAATATAGTATACCATTGCTGACTGCCAAGACATAAGACAGATTCATGAGCAGTTATAGTAACCAAGCATGAATGATAACTAGAGAAATGAAATTTGAGAAGCTGCACATATTATTTATAGTTGATAACTTCATACATTATGAGCAATATCATGTATTATCATTTCATTTCACAGCAACAACAAAGCTTTTCCCAATACAGAAAAGAACAACATGAAGTATGATAAAACCTTGTTTGAGAAATTACTTACGAGCCAAAATGTAAATAAGACGAAGCTTTAACTTTTAATCAGAAAATGGACGAATAATCATTTGTTGCACCAAAAAATAAGCACTTACCAGATATGTAACTGAGAATGCTTAGATCACGGAGCCAAACAGTAGGAAGAACAGCCAAGGCAGTAATCACAGCAAACAGTGTATGTGAATCCATTTCAATTACACCCAAATTCAAGTGTGCATTTGGAAACAAGGAAGACAAGTTGTCACCCTCCAGAATTATATATTCAATGCAACAAGCCTGCATGAAGGAATGTTCAATAGGCAAAGTAATTGCTATAAGTTTAGAAAATTATAACAAGTAGCCAATAAGATGTAACAGTGGAATCCAAACAGGTAGCCACATAGAATTTCATCATTTTTAATTGGCTTTAACATATTACATTGGATGAGACCTCAAATGGAATACTAGATGAGTGAAGGTGGATGTACTTACATATAATTCCACGTATAATACTATCTGCATAAAAAAAAAAAGTATTAAAAAGTGATTAGAGGCATAGTTATTTTTAATGAACATGGAATTTGTCCCCCTAGACCTGACACAACTATAATACAACCTATAAAATGAACATGAAACATAAATCTTAAATCAAAACAGAGAATTAATGTTTGAAAAGTGATATTTTTATGTCAGTATAAGAGTTTATAGTACATTGTAAGAAAGATCATGATGAAGGGAAGACTTACTGAAATGGCAATACGTCCAGTAGTACCAAAAGCAGCTTGGCCAATGTCAGGGTATGTTTCAAGCTCAGGATCACTGTCCAAACAGTAACGCAAGAGCAGCCCAGTATAAAATGAAATAATTGAGAAAAGGAACAAGACTGAGAGCCCCAACCATCCACCTTCTTTGGCAGCATAAGGGGTAGAAAGGATTCCAACACCACAAAGAACATTTATGCCTATAAAATCCAAAATATGATGAATAAGGGAACAACATCAGTGCAGTTTCAAACCAAATGGTGTAAAATATTTTAACTGACGTTTCGTTTTACAATTGAGGTTATAAAATTTATTTTTGTCAATTGGGGTTCATGCAGTTCAAAATTTATAATAGACTAGTGAATATAAAAATGCATGTGATTAGCTTTAGTACAATTAAATCTAAAGATAAGATCATGGTCAACTCAAAAATGAGAAAATGGATTTACGTAGCATTTTGAACAAGTGATGCTGACAAAGTGGTTGAATCATCACTGTTCTAACTTAGGTAGGCCTGATAAGCTAGCAAAAGTTACATCACTGCCTAATATGGTCCCCCAGTCACAGGATTCATTGAGTATATCTGTCGAACATCTTAATTGCAGTTTGCAGAAATAATATATGTTCCGAATCACTTCCATTGTCACTAATAAACGACTAATCAATCCTTATATCCTAATAAAACGTGTTTCAAGTAAGAAATTTAACTAATTATTTGAACGCTTAAGCTTAACTCCAGGATTTACTTTATTATAATTTAAATATAACGTTCTCAGTTTTGGGCTTTAAAGTAGGTAAATATTTGTTTAAGGTTTCTCACAAAAATAACTTCTTTAAAATTCATTTTTGGAATAATAAAAAACCAAAAATAATCAGAAAACATAAATATGATTATAAACTATTTAAAACAATTTCTCCTAAAATCAATTATTCTTTAGAAGCTGATTCTTCTTATTATAAAGAACAAAAACGATTGTTTCACAACAAAACACTCACTTTAATAATATATATATATTTGTGTTTTAAAATAAAATAAAAATATATAATTAAAAGATATTAATATATTAGTTATCATATAATTAAAATATTAATGTGTTAACTAGTGTTTATTTTTAATTTCTAAAAAAATCACGAAATTATTTTACACTCTGTTCCATATACAATATACACTCAAAGCTTTCTGGGTTAAAATGGTTTATGTGAGTGTCCAAATCTCAAATCTATTCCCACCTCCCAATTTAGAAGTTGGTAAAATCTGATCCATACTCCAACCCAAATTCATCAAGTGGGACAGAGTGCATACCCACCATGTTTTTCTTTTGTCATCTAACTCATAAGGACACTGTTTTTTAGAGGGTTATCTGCTTGTTAGCTCCTATTTAATGCAAGTCTTGCATTATATCAGTTTTCAAGCTCTATAACTCATAATCATCATCATGCCCAAATACAAAAGAAAAAAAAAAATCATGTACATCAAGAAAATTATAACCCTCTCTCTCACCAAATTTTGTTTGCATGTAGAAAATTCCTTCAATTGTATAATGAAGTTCAAATTTTCTGATATAAATGTGGGAACATAGTATAACAAAAAGACATATACAGTACACCAATCAATCTGTATCATTCATTTCTATTATGAATTCAGTTTACCTTCACTATGATTTGATATTTTGCCCCCATTCTTTTGTCCTTTATATTTATTTCTAAGGTTGAACAATTTATTTTCTTATAACAATAGAATTCTGGGCATAGATCAAGCCAAGAACATAACAAACCAAGATTCAAGAATTTACCATTGAGCACAGCTTGTCCAAAAGAGCAGTTGCTAGAGGGAACTTCATGAGAAACCTTGGATTCCTTCTTAATCAAAGAAGATCTTCTAGAAGAAAGAGGAGGAAGCAAGGTATGAGAGCTACGTCTCTGATGCTGCTGCTGCTCATCTTCTGGTTCTTGTAAAAGAGGCTTTGTCACTGAAGGAAGTGCTTCAGGAGTGTGCCTCCTTGTTAGTGATGTAGAAAGGAAAGAACTGCTTAATCTTGACAATGAGGATGTGCCCAAAAATCCAATGTTTGGTGATGGAACACTACTGTATAGATCTATAGACTGCCTGAAACACCATCAACAAGAACAGCATAAGAATTCAGTTCATGCACTTCGCATAGGAAACACCAAAATTAAGTTGTTAGATTTTTCTTTCCAACTTCTTGACATAGTTTGTTGACTATGTCAAACACAAGTTTTGCATGTTCTGGTTTCGTTTCTTCCAAAGCCGAAAACTAACCAGAAAAAGGTTCTTGACAAATTTTACATTCACCTAAAAAAGGCTAAATCACTTTTCAAAACGGTAATGAAAAAGGAAGAAAAGAAAAGACAATGAACCATACTTGTAGAGAAATTAGAGGGTGCCCTTTTGACACTCTAGCAACATAAAAGAAAAAAAGGACAAAAGAAAAACATAGTCACGAGAATCAAAACAAGGAAAAGACAAGACCTGTAACTCTGAGGCCACGAGATGTTGTAAGAACTGGGCTTTCGCTGTGGGGGGTTTTCGGTTGAGTAACTGGAAGAATCAGAATCGTTGCCATCACCTCCACCTTTGTTCAAATCCTTCTCCTCGTCCTCTTCATCACTCTCGATGATAAAACTGTTGTCAGAAACAGAATTATTCATTTTCCTTCAAGCTCTTTCTCCGTTCAAAAATCTTCAACCTCTTCAACAATTCACCTTCACAGAATAACCAAACTCAGAAAGAAAGAAAATCTTTATATGGGAATTTCAAGGCAATTTTACAACACAGAATCTGTGTCGGAATCAACGCATCCTTTTCCTTAACCTATTTTTAAAGCCAAAATAAAAACTTTCCACGTGGGTGAGATTAAAAAAGTTTCCTTTTAAGTATTCTTACACAGAAGCTCGTACCCACGAACCCAGCTAGATTTTGTATATGCATGCATTTTCATCAGTATGATTAAGCCAATCCAGAAAACACACACAAGGAAAAAAAATGGAAAAAGGGGTGGTAAGGTAACAGCTTTAGAGCGTTTCCTCTTCTGGTGTTTGTGTTTTGTGTGTTTCCTTAAATTTTTGCAAAGAAACAAAGTGAAAAAGTGAAAAAACCAGGGAGAGGAGAACACAGATAAATGAAACATGTGGCTACTAACCTTTGCTTTCTGGTATTTTCAGTGACACTGCACTCTCAATGTTGGGAACTCTTATAGCAGTTTTGTGGTGTCTCTGTGAATAGAAAAACTTGAAAATAAGTGTGGGATGACAGAACAGAAGAATGACGAAGGTGTAGCAGTTTATTGTTATGCACACACATCGGTACTCTGTCTTGGACAGTGCAGGGACATAAGAAATCCTAGCCGTAGATTTCTGGAACCAATAGATCGTGAATCTGCCATGTTGTCATGCTGGCATGGCCCCATCTTTCTTTTGTTTCTTCTAATAGTTCACTAAGCATATGATATGATCCTCCAAGTAACCAATTTATCTTAGGTAGCTGTTAGCCTACGATGTAATTTTTGTCAAATATAAAAATATGATTGTTTTTTTTGTGCAATTTTTTACAAAATTTATAAAATAGGTAAAATAAATATTATTTTCATTTTTGATAAATCATGTTGGTATAATTTTATTATAAAAATAATAAAATTATATTATCATAGTATGATTTTAAAAATTAAATTGAAATTATGCTACAACAAATTTCAATTAATACATTAAAATTATATAATGATACAATTTTATTATGATTTCTTTATAATCAAATGGTATCAAATTCACAGTTAAGATTTAAAAAAAAATTGTTTATTCCAAAAATTGTGTAAAAAAAATTACATAAAACAAGAAAAAGTCCCAATATAATTATATCATATATATATATATATATATATATATATATATATATATAATATATATATATATATATATATATATATATATATAATGTAAGTAGTATAAAATGAATCTTACAATAACAAACTTATGGAAATTTTGTATATTTAAGATAAATCAATGAAAAAATTTCCTTAAAAAATTGTTTTAATTGTAATTCATTTTGTATTGTAACCATGTGATTAGAAGAGAATGATAACCTATCACACCTCAGTATTTCCTTTTCAAATGGAGGGACTCAAGTCCTCCCTAATAAGTGATCTTGTTTTTCTTTTCATTGGAAACTGTCATTTTTATAATTAAAACACATTATTTCTTAAAATTAAATAATATTTTAGAAGTTTTTCATTGGTTTTATCTATCTTTTAGTTATTACATCAGACGTCATCATACCTTAATGATTCAATTGCATATTTTTTTTAATTTTTAATTAACGTAAATTATAAATTACGATTTCAAAGATTTATTTAAAATTTTAAAATAATGTAGAGTATTCTACATTTATAAAAAAAATAAAATAAACAATAAATAATGTGATTAAATTAAGAAAAATAATTTCTCCAACTCTATGGAAGAACAACAAAACATTTATTGCTATTAATATCTTTAACTTTAAAAAAAAATATCATCATGCATGTTAATATTATACATTTTAAATAACAACAATAATTTATTATTTTATTTTATTTTCTTGTTTATTTTAATTATATTATCCTCTTTCACTGTTTGGATTGAATGAAACATTTAAAAAGTTAGAAAAATGAAAAAATAAAAAATTTATTACAGAAAACTAAGATGAAGAATGTCATAATTCTTTCTTGGCTCATATTTATGTCATAATTCTTTCTTTGCTAGCAAGATTATAGGATAATTGCTTCTTACAAGGTACAAATTGTTTTCAGTTCGTAATAAATTCTTAAAATATTAAAAATATCTTTATTATTTATATTTTAAATTTTATTTATTATATAATTTTTTCTCTCCCTCCCATAGTCAAATTTTTTTTAATAAGTATAATAAAAAAAATGTTAACAAACTAAAAGTTATAAATATCTTAACAATCCATTATTTCATTTTAACAAACTCTTAAAAATTAAAATAATCATTAACATTTAATTGTTGAAAAATAAAAATTTATATTGTGTAATAAATGATTGTCCATATTTATCATGTAGTTCAAACCTACTTTATATATAATAGAGATGTTTCTGAATATGTGAGAGAATGTTAAAATAAAAATAACAAAAAAATTATTAATATATTAAAAAATGATTTCGTGCATGTAGAGAAAAGTTGTGGTGTGTAAAATAAAATAATAATAAATTTAATAAAATTATAAAATAATAATATATTAATAAAAAAATATTAATAATAATTTTATAAAATAATAATATATTAATAAAAAAATATTAATAATAATTTTATAAAATAATAATAAAATAAAATAACTATTAATTATATTAATATAAAACTAAAAATAATAATTATAATAATAAAAATCATAAATAATAATTATAATAATATAAAAAATTAAAATATAATAAAAGTAATAATAAAATTATAATAATAATTAAAATAAATTTATAAAATAATAATATTATTAACTATAATAATTTAATTTTTTATTTTAATTCTAATTTTAAAATAATTGATATTTTTATAATTTCATCAATTAAAATAATAAAAAATTTATTAATCACACTCAATAAATTAATTATATTTAATTTTAAAGTAATAGCATTGGCGCTGTTAAATTCATCATACAGTTCTCATTTTTCTTAGAGAACTAAAAGTTCATTAGAATTTTTATACCTTGCACCGATGATAAATTGTTACGCCATATGTTCCCAAATTTGACACCAAATGAAATACGCTCACTTGATAATTCAAAATAATGGTTAGAAATATTAGGTTTATAATCTAATTTGAAAACTTCATCTATTTATTGTAGCATTGATTTTACGCACTCAAAATGTCTCGTTGTAATATATATATATATATATATATATATATA
>Ga0209700_100240_pt1 | contig 94125 bp, 60 predicted proteins | sample SiratroredBW_FD_187528 | JGI IMG/M metagenome (GOLD analysis project Ga0209700, IMG submission 187528) | Root nodule microbial communities of legume samples collected from California, USA - Siratro red BW (SPAdes) (version 2) | ecosystem: Host-associated > Plants > Roots > Nodule | place: USA...
AAAAAAAAAAAAAAAACTTAAACTAGTCTGAATGTTAATGAAATATATAAACTCCAATACTAAACGGAAGAATATCAGTAATTTACAAACTAGTTATAAACCAAACTGATGGCTTATTTGCATATATGACGAACAAACGTCGAACTTTTCCAATTCTAAACTAATTGATTAAAACACAACTAACTATCAGTAGTGTTAATTAATGTTAGTTAACGCAAAGCCAAGAGTATTCTATTTTACTTTATATTTACTATTATTTTAAAGTTTAAAGCTGCATAGAAGCTGTTTTTGTTATTATTTATATGTGTGGCTGAAATTACTTAAAAGTAAAAAAAAAAAAGACAACAAAAAATATGAATCAGCGTATGTTTTCCTTTTATAAAATAATTATGAAGATTATGATGAAAAATGCTCTTCAGGAATATGGTAAAATAACTTTAAAAATCCTCTTTTTAACTAAGTAGACTGTCGTAGTTGGGATCACTTCGATGACTTGTTTTAACGAAAAGAAAGTTCATTTTAATATATATAACTTTCACTAGTTTTTTTGTGTGCATGCATAAATCATGTGTACTTTTAAGGTCAAGCTTGCGTACATGCATAAATCATATGTGAACTATTTAAGGTCAAGCTCTCAAAATCTTAACATACGTGTGATGTCATAAAAGAGAAAAATATGAAGAGAACAAGGTGTTAAAAAGCATTCTCATCACTTCAAATATGATTTGTGCAAGTGCCTTAACACTCATAAAATTTCAGCTTTCAAATTGAGATGCTAATCTATTGAATCATAGAAACAAGAACTAGCATGGCCACTGTCACGGCAATGGCAAATTGAAAGTCATATGATACACAATGACAAGTTTCAAATTGTAACACTGACAAGTTTAGCCATAGAAACGAACTAAAATTCTTACTCAGAAAAATAAAATGTCCGAACACCGAGCTTCATTACTCAGCTGTAACTAGCTTAAACTGATACAAGGGCATGACATTGCCAATTTCTAAGGATTTTGGGCCATCCTCTTCAAATCCTCATTTTCTTTGGTGAGAATGTCAACTCGAGACTGGAGAATGTTAATCATGGCTTGAGCACTCATCATCTCAAACCTCATAGTCTCCTTTTCCACTGCAAGCTTATGAACCTCACTCTGCAAGTTCTTGATGAACTTGGCAGAGCTTGGAGGCATGGATGACTCAAGCTTTTCAGCATCAAAATCCGGTGTCTTAGTCAAAGCAAGACTTTCCTTAGATTCAAGGGACTCTTGCAGGGAAAACTCCACCAGTGCAGACAGAAAATGTTTTTTCGGTGCAGTGTTGGTGGCGGCGGTGGCAGCACCAGCAGTGGTGGTTGGGAGTGCTGTTGCTGCAGTAGTTATTGTAGAGGAGCACGGGTCCTGGCTGGTTCGGATTGAATCTCCAGAAACATTAGAGTTGTTGGAATTCAAGTTATGCCGCCTTCGTTTGTATATTAGAGAGAAAGGCTTTGGATTGTCTGTTTGAGGTGAAGGGTACTCATCCAATTGCTTACAATTATTATCATCCTTTTCAGGAGATGGATACTCAGCCATGCTTTCCCTCTTGCACACAGCTAGAAGATTTTGAGTTTCTATAGGAAGCTTGTTCACATCAAACGCAGCTTTATTGTTAGATAGAGTGTCCTGCAATAGAGCACAACCAAATGTGAAGCCAGTGAATAGTACATAAAATAGAATCAATAACTTTAGATCATCAAATTTCAGATCCTCGTTGAATATTTTGAAGAGTGAAGGGTTGCTACAATTGCCACACATCAAGACTTCAAAAAATAGAAGCGGTATTGTCCTGTAACGTAATAATAAGAACATAGAACTATTTCTTTGCAAAACACAGCGTATGCTCAGAAAGATATTACAAATAAACTTCCACCATCCACATTTGAGTCACTCGTCTTTTAATAATGTTAAAACTGGAAATCTTAAGAAGCAAGAAAGACTACTAAAACATATACTTGGAAATAAATATTTGATGAGTCAAGTTCACAAAAAACGTGGAAGCTAAAACTTCTACTAATAAAACCAACAGCACCATGAACAGGTTGCTAAACCAGCAATTCCAAATTATCCCAACCATAAAAAATGTCACCATATATAACAGTAACTTCCAATCGTGAGAGGAGGAAAACCAAATGATTTTGAATTCAATGGCATGCATCACACCCTAGGTGAGGCTAAAACTAGAATGCAAAACATGGTGAAGTCAAAAAGAATTTCCATATCTCTATTAAGTTTCCACCTACTTTCAACTTAGAGCTTTTGTCTTTTCTAATTTTTATAATTCAGTTTTGGATGTCCTTGTATAACATCTCCAGTAGCCAATATCATGCCTTTTGCAAATAATATACTTCAGCTAGAGATGTACGTAGTTAGAAGCTTTTGGACTCTCATGGTTTCCAATTAGGAAGTATAACAGCGTGTATGAATGAATGTAAATTCAACAAGATGCTCAATAGTAGAGAAAGTGAAAAAGTGAAGATCACAACATAACACAAGTTGCATTATTTAGGTATCTAGGATCCATCATACCAAGTAACATAAATAACTGAGATGCAATTCATAGAGTTTAACATAAGTGAACATAACAAAACCAACTATTCAAATGTTATTTGAGATTGATAGGTGACTATGGCTGTTTCACTTTAATATATGTTGCCATGTCGGGAGCTTTTGAAACTACAGGAATATAGGTAGAGAGGGAATGACGAAGAGAACAGTAATATAATATTGATTGATATATGACGTGTAATGATACGGTATGACTAGAGCATACACTCGTTAACAGAACTAGACTCCTAATCAAATCAAATAAGGAATATAATTAAATCTAGAAACCAGTTTTAAAAGGGTGCTAGGAACCTAATGATGAAGATGATTGATGTTTGCAAGATTTCCAGTCCTGTGGAATCCTTAGGAGTAAAGCAAATATACTTCAGAATACATGATTCCCGCAGATCCACAACCTTCCTTATTACACACACAAACTGTAGAGTCCTCTTCAATATACCCAAAGAACGATTATAGTGAGCTCAGGATTCAACCAATGGCCTTTCACATCTCAAACACTTTAGATTTTGTCTCATCTAAAGTTTTCTTTATTCCTGGATTTTCAGCAACCACCGTACCAAAGCCTTAGAAGTCTTTATTTGGCATGACCCTTGACCTCCCAGCACAAAGACATGCAAGTCCCAACTTGTAATTAGAGAAGAGAGGAAATGTGGCTAACCTAATCAAAGAAATAAGGACCAAATCACAAATTAAAATTGTACAGAATCTGATACGGGTGTTACAATATTTCTAGGAATTTTAGTTCTAGGAATTCCTCACAATCGAAGAACTACGTAAGGAAATAGGGAATTCTCAGAAGAAAGAATTCCGAAGTTTTCTTATTCAGAAACAGAGGTACCAAAATTTGGTTACAAGAATGATTGATTACCCAACTATTCAATTATTTTCCCTGTATGTAGTTGAAGAGTAACTAAAGTAATGCACTCTACAAAAATTCAGTTGGTCCAGCCCGCAACTATTACAATTTGCTATATACCCTTTCTTTTCTATCATTAACCACCCTTGAAAACATTTGACCTCAAGGATGCAAGGAAGGAAATCTCCACAAAGGATCATAATAAAACTTCCACATGGCATCCTCCGAATGTTGATGTTTCCACTTTACAAAAACTCTAGTCACAGTCCAATTCTTCCCCTTGACAATCATCCTATCCAAAATAGAATCAGGTTCACGTGAACCAAAACTTGCATCAGTGCTGGTAGGAATATTAGTAGGAATCCTACATGTTTTCGTAGTTGAGTGACATGAAAAATATTATGAATTATGAACCCAGCAAGAAGATCAATTCAACAAGCCATAGTGCCGGGACGATCTAACACTTTGAAGGACCATATAACTTAAGCGTCAATTGACCATCAACCCAATGACAAATAGAAATTTGACGATAGGGATGGAGCCTAATGTAACTAAATCCCTTGTTTAAAATTATCCATCTACCAACTATTTCATTCAATCTTGAAACTCTACTTTTGTCATCGATCATGCAACCACAATTTTTACTTTTTACACCTCCAAGTCATCAAGTTTCCAACTAAGAAAATGCAATATCCTAAGATAGATCTTCTATCTATATCAACCATTCATATTCTATGTTTATGCATGCTTCCATGGGTAATTTCTCTCTCTAGACATGTCATGAAGTATTGAGAGTCTTATTTACTATTATAGATGTCTTTCACAGTGATAATGTTGCGAAAATTGAGAGTAAACTCGCAAACTTACGCAACCCTGTGAGTACAGAGCAGCTCGTGAGCTGATGCAAATGCCAAATTGAGGAGAGGTGGAGCAGATTGCTACAAAATCACGATGTTGCTGGCTGAATAACAGGATTGTGCACCATGTTGATCCTTCCGTCTTGAGAAGATAGGGTTCAATATTGTTGGTTAAAAAGTGACCTGACCCGACCCAAAACCAAAGCCCAACATTTGTGTCATTTGACCCTTTTGTTTTGCTAGGGTTCCCATAATTCACCAATCAGAAACGAAGGAGACTCATAAGTCATACGCACTTTTTGATGTTGACACTGTCATTGTTGTTGAACAACTATCATTATTGTAGCCAACAGCCACAATACACTCACGCTCCCATCGCCACTAGTTTAACTGTTGTCAACATCACAACACTTGCTCTTTGTTTCAGTTGCTCTGTTCTGCTCACTCTCTGCTGTGCTCACTCTCTGCTCCTCCAAGTCTCCATGCAAAAATACATTTTTTAGATAATAATAATAATGTAGATCCCATATAAATATATGTATGCCCCAAATTTTTTTTTTTGAAATATAAATAATACAAAAATATTTTTTTTTCAAATTTTGGCACCACTAATATTCCTTTTCAACATCCACCACTGACCGTAGATGATGTGGCGACAGAGGAGGTCAAAGGTACTAATAATGGTTTGCATTTCTAAGGGCACATTGAATGTGCCAAAAAAACATCTTGCAATGAAGGTAGGTAAGGTTTGAATAATTAAGTAGGTACCTTCAATTAGAGAGTTTGTATAGCACAGTTAGGCAAAGGTGAGTAATAAATACACTATTGTGAGAAGAAAGAGAAAGGAGGTTCATTTTTGTAGATTGAGCATTACCTCTTGTGAAAGAAGAAATCCTTGGTGAAGGAGAAACCCCGGGAGGAAACAATGTTCTCCTATCTCTTGTTCTTTCATTTTTTTTTTCAATAAAGTCTTCCTTTCTTAATCTATTCAATGCCTAGTTCCCAACAAATTGGTCTGACCTACCTAATCCCAATTGGAGAGGAATGGATCAAGATGAAACCGAATTCACAACTTTGGAATCCTCAATAGAAAAACTAAAGAAGACAACCAATGGTCAAGTAGAATGCATTGCTAAAAACAAGAAGAGTGTAGAAGACATCAATGACATAAAAGGAGATACCCAAAAAATGGATGGAAAAACAAGCCATTAGCAATTGAAGTGGGTGAGAACAACGACAAGAATACAACAAAAGAAAAGGGGGACGGTGACCTTCTATGAATCAGAAGAAGCTCCACACACGTAGGTTAAGAAGGTGGAGTTACCTACCTTCAAAGGAAAGACCCAATGGGTTGCATCACAAGGGTGAAAATTCATTTAACCCAACAACTGAAGCAGTAAAGAAATTGATGTTCGCATTCATCAATATGGAAGAAAATGTAGTACATTGGTACCAATGTTGGCGCAAGGTTTCCAAGAATCCTTCTTGAGAGGAATTGACTGCAATGCTATTAAGGAGGTTTTGAGGTTGAATAAAGGATTTGATCTATAAGAGATTGGCAGCATTGAGTCAAAACACAAGTGTGAATATGTTCAGGAGTTTGAGTTGTGAAGTTGGATTATGTTCAAAGTCTACTGTCTATGATTGTATTAGAGTCTATCCTAACAAGGTTTAGCAGGTCATATGAATAATATGTAGAACACTATGCAAAAGCACTACATTGTTGTGAGAAAGAGGAAGGAGGTTCATTTTTGTAGATTGAGCATTAGCTCTTTGTTAAAGGAGAAATGCTTTGTGAAGGGGAAACCCTTGGAGAAAATTTAAATAAAAATCCTTCTTTTCTTCCTCTTATTAATCCTTGGTTCCTAACACAAACACATAACACGCATGTTTGTTGAAGTCATTTAGGTAACTTGGTTTCATGATATTCAGGACAAGATACCTAAGGCTTCTTTATTGTGCCACCAACAAAAACATTATCTATCAAGAGTCAAACTCGTAAGCCCTTAATGTGCTAATTGTAGATGGTATCAAAACTTTTATGGAGTTTCGCCCTTCTCTCGAGGAACAATTCCTCCTCAATGTTCACTTTTCCTGACCCAACGTAACTCCTACATAGGTACACCCTCATAAAGAAACCATAAAACTTCAAAGGATGCAAAACTGAAAAGGTGAGGTCCTATTGGTCACAAACTCACAATTAGGACTCTCAATGTTGGTCTTGCTGGTAGAACCAAAAAGGTTATTCTCTGAATTTTTGCCACTTTAAAACATATTTGGACATTGACTCCAACAGAGAAAAATGGGTCTCTTTATTCATCCTCTATGGCCAATTTGTGCATTCGGAACCATGACCATTTGCTGTTAGAACTTTCACTGCATCTTCATCATTGTGTTGATGGCAACACCATGCCCAACTAAATCAATGGCCTTGGACAAAAGTGACAACCATATCTTGTTTTGTCTTTGGAAGGGTTCACACCTTCACAAAGAAGAGTATAGTCAGTGAAACAGATTATTTCCTACAAATGTACTCACAAAGAAGAGTAAAATATTTGGACATTGACTCAAATGGTGCGAAATGGGTCTCTTTATTCATCCTCTGTGGCCAACTTGTGGATTTAGGTTGCTGACCATGACCATTTGCTGTTAGAACTTTTGCTGCAACTTCTTTATCATTGTGTTGATGGGAGCAACATGCTCAACTAAATTAATGGCCTTCGACAAATGCGACAACCATATCTGTTTTGTCTTTGGAAGGGTTTGCACCTTCACAAAGAAGAGTAAAGTCAGTGAAACAGATTACTTCCTACAAATGTACTCGCAAATTTAAGATCTTTCATTTTCACCCTTTTTTGAAGCTAAAATAGCCCTCTACTCTAAAATGAGGGCTCATTTATTCCCATTGTCTTTGGTATTTGGTAGTTTAAAGACTACCATGATCTTACACAGACTCTTAAATAGCACATTTTTCCACAGCACCACTTCCACAATTGTGCATCAAGAATTTCAACATCAAAGTCCAAAGTAAATGCAAAAATAATGTTTTATGGATCTCCTGGTTCCTACTTTGACTATAGGTTCCAGTGGTATTTGAAGCACTTACAGCACATGCAACCAAAACAGAGTTTGGTGCACGTTTGGAAACAAATTATGTTGGGTAAGTAATTGCATTTTTCTCAAAGCTCTCTTAGAAATCTGGCAATAGTAAGCAGTAATTTGCTAGCTGAGTCACACTTCGTTGTCTAACTTTACTTATTTATAAAATGCAAGCTTTCATTTGGCGAGATTCCTGTGAAGATGAATGCATAAGTTTGAAAAAGCAGTCACTCGTCTCAAAAAGCTCGATGAACATTCCGCGTTCAAGATGAAAATTTGTGTCACTCAAGCTATAGTTAAATGAACAGAGAAAAACAAAGAGTTGTTCCAATTTAAAAATCAAACAACACTATCTACTAAAATTTTATTAGTGCATGGATTGATTTTCAATGCTCAAAATCTAGGTCAATTGAAAAAGGAATAGCAAAATCCATTAAATCAATTGATATTATTTTATTGGAATTTAATCAACTGATATATATATATATAAATATATATATATAAGAGAATAAGAAAAAACCTTATAACTTAATATAATTTTTTTATGCAAAAAGAAAAAGAAGGCATTAAAGCGACAATGAAGAAAACGGTCTAATACGAAAGACGACAAAGAATCCACCAAGGGAACGGACAAAATATCAAAGTAACGTGCGGAACATTATTATTGCAACAACATTTACAATCCGACATATTAAATTGAAGCTGATCAGTTATCGATTTTTCCTACATATTATGGCAACAAGGAAGAAGATGCAATGAATTTGGAGAATAAAATCCTCCTTAACATGGAAGGTTAACAAATGCAACAGAGCTGCCCAACCCCAAAAGTGTTTACCATTGAAGTCAGTGTTATCATCAACTTTTCATATATCCAATCATTTTTTTACCAGGGTTTGAATGGTAGGACCATGTCGAATGGTGCAGCAGATTGTATGCCTATCACCGTAGGCAATTTGTGAAGGGAGGTCTGCTATAGCAGTACCAAAGGCTGCTGCTGCTGCAATGGAGCATGTTTACATGGTGGAATTTTGGCCTTCTGCCATCCACCACTGATAACAGTGTTTTTTTATAAATAAAGATTCAACGGTTGCGCATCAATTAAATGTAAAGAATCAACAAATTTATTCGAGCATAAATCCAAAAGATTAATCATTAATAACATGTCAAATATTGAATGTACACCCGAAAAGCTAGAGGGAACTAACCTGTACAACACCATTTCTCCCTTCAGCGCATAAAACACCACCGTTGCCTTCAACACGTGGTTGGTAGGCAGGAGAGTCATTATGCACTGGCTCTGCCCCTGGAACCATTCCTGATGCATCATCCCACTCTTCTTCAACGAAGGGTGCATATCGTTGTCCATTTGGAGGTCCTATGTTATTTTTGTGAAATACTCTACACAAAACATACGCATCCTTCTCCATCCAGAAGAGAAATGCACAAAAATTATTAACCATGTGTAACACAATAACAATGTCCATAGTGCATTACATAGCAAACTATTCTTTCGACATTTACTAAAGAACAAAGTCCAAAAGCCTGCATCCAAGTGTCATATATACAATTTTGGTTGGGAACCGCATAAATTAACTAAGCTAAGCTCCCTTATGTTACCAACAAGAAAACAAGTAGAACCCCCAGTTGCTGCATGGAAACAGCACAAATTCATACAGTTTGGGGGTCATCTCAGGCTTCAATATCTAAAATTGATTCTATAAGCTCACCTGAGGCTGAGAGGATCCAGTCCCAGCCCTCTCTAGCTCCTCATCAACAAGCCTGTACTCATGCATAACCCAATTAGTCCTCTTCCCATCAGGAGCTCGGCCACTGTGAAACACCAAAGTTTTCTTCAACCCCACAGTCCTTTGATCATGCTTCACTGGCCTATCATTCCCAGTGGCTTTCCAATACCCCTTGCTGGTAGCCCTGTTCATCCTCCCACCATTTCCATATTTCTTGTCCAATGCACTAAAAAAATACCACTCCTGGTCTCTGGTCTTCAACCTCGACTTATCTAAACAAACATTCAACACACCACCATTCACAGTAGTCAAAAATAAAAACATCAGACACCTGAGTACCCAGAAAATCCATTAGAGTGAAGCAGCTGAGACACCAAACAAAACACACACCCCACAAAAATAAAACAGTAAAAATTCCAAATTTAAGCAAAGAAAAGTGAGAAAGGTTAAATATTTCGGGAAAGGGAGTGACCTGCTAGGTCCCAGGGCTCGCTCCTGTATATGTCCACTTCCGATATAGCATCAAATCGGAAGCTTTTGCCAGAAACCTTGCGCTTCAGGTAATAGATAACAAGCTCCTCGTCAGTTGGGTGGAACCTGAAACCAGGAGCAAGGGAAGTAGGTGGTGCAGCTGGTGCTGCCACTGGATTCACTGTAGTGGTGGCAGTGGTTGGTGGGGCTGGAAGGAACACAGTTTCGCGACCCATGTTGGAGGTGAAGGAGCAAAAGGGGTGATAGGGAGGTGGATGGATACGGTGATTAGGGCTTCAGTGCTGAAGTTCCCTACGCCAAACGGAAAAGATGGGTCTTTGATTGAGGGTCAAGCAACAAAAGAAGGGTACCTTCAATGACAAGAAATTCTAACACTTCGTGGCTTCCAGGGATTTTAGATTTTCTAATTTCTTTTTTGTTTTATAATTTATCCGAAAATGAAAATTAAGGTTGTCTTTGTGCTGCGCTGTGTTATGTAACATTGCTGTTTCTTTTGAAACTCGACAACCTAAAAATAATCCAACCTTTTTTCTTTTGTTTGGATATTTTTTTTCTTTAGTTGGATTGAATTACTGCATATGAATAAAAATTAAATGTAGATATGGATTCAACGGGGCTTTTTGGGAAACCGTATGATTGGGTTTTCTTTTCTCTCTTTTACCAATTTACTGCTATCGATTTTGGAAGTGAATAAATGATACTGTTATTTACTTCTTTTTTATTTTCGGGAGGAAATAATTTGGGACCATCCTCGGGCACATTTCCCATCTATGGCCCATCCTTGTCATTGTTATCATCCTGTTTCAGGACCAAATGAGGATTGTGCTTCTCCTCACACCAATAATTTTCAGCCAAACCATCTCCATACTTCTTCAAATCTTAACTTATTATTCAAATCCTTTTTACTTTTTACATAGTTCTTCTGTGGTTTTATATTCACCCCTCCTCATCGTCAGTAAACTTTCATTTGTTATTTTCTTTCTAATCTTGTACCAACTTTTACTATTATATATTCTTATGTGTGTAAATTTAAACAGTTAATAATGTGCATTATATTTTATAATTATTTTTTACACATTTTTATCCTTTTTTTTATTTTTATTATTGGTTTTATAATAGGTAAGAAATGAGCCTCTGAAATTATTTTGATGAGAAATTACATTTGTTCTTTATAACATTTATAGGTAATATTTTACAACTGTTTTTATATGCATGTTTGTTCATAAATTTAATATATATATTCATTGAATTGTCTATGCAAAAATCTATTATTTAACATTATTTGGATTTATAAGAATGAAAAAAGTAAAGAAGAGGGAATAAATTTTGCAGAAAGAAAAAACTTATTTTCTGTCAAATAAAATGAAATGGTTTATAATTTTTTTTTACCTCTCACATTTAGTAATCTCTCCACCATTCTATAAATAATATTTTTTCTAGCTGATTAACTTAAACAGAATGGTCACACTTCCCTTGCAAATAAAATTAGTTATTCTACTTGACATGTATACCTTAAATACACACTTAAATTAATTAAAATGTAAGCATGCATTAAATTTAAGAATTAATGTTTAGTTTATTTCAAATAATTATATTCCAGCACAATAATTAATCCTTACAATATATATATATATCACAATACAATCTCCAATATTGTGCATTAATATATATATATATATATATATATATATATATATATATATATATATATATATATATATATATAATACTCTTGATTATCGGTGAAATAAATTTGAATTAAATATTTAATTTCTAAAATGTTGAAAGATTGAGTTATTGTGATATTATTGAATAAAACTTTCATATATAAATTACCTTTGTATCATTTTATATTTAAATAATTCCATTAATGAAATTCTTGAGTAGAAGTTACCAGATAATAAAACTCTCATCAAAAGGTCTAGTTAGTAGTTAAAAATATTATTAAAGCCCTAGATGCACTAGAATATAATATTTAGTTATTTATATATACAAAATTTTATTTAGATTCTTTTTAATATCTTAATCTTTTGGATAATAAAAATAAGATATTTAGTTATTTTATTTTTGTGTTAAAAATTTAATGACATCCAATCTCAACGATTTGTGTTTTCTCTCATGTGAGTTTATTATTTTTATTTAGATCTTAACAATATCTTGCTAAAAATGATAATGTTTTAAATGCATAGTTTTTTTTATTAGTGAAAAAATTGTAATTTTATTCAAGACAAAGTTTATGCTTTTAGACTGAATGGTTAAATTTTGAGTCATTCTCAATTGATGAAAGACCATTGGGAGTTGTTGCAGTCCAACCATCCATGATAAAAAAAATTACTTGAGTATAGTCATTCAAAATATTGTGAGAAAAAACATAATATATTGTTTGACATAAGTTAATTTTATATCAATACTCTTTACTCTTTAGATCAACAATTCAATATCACCAAATGTTGACTATTTTACATGTATTTAATTTTCTATCTTGAAATTTGAGTTGTCAAATAGATTAAAATATAAATTGAGTATATGCAAAAAAAAAAAGTGAGTTTAATTTATTAATAAATTTATTTTTATGGAAAGTTATTAAATGTTTTTCTAAATTCATTAAATGTTGAGTTATTAAAATGACTAAAACGGTCATTTACACTATTTTTTAAAGATATCATTTAACTCAACTGTTGATTTTATGAAAAGTATGTAAAGTTTTTAGTGTTAACAGTTTCAATTTGTGTTTTCTCTGTCTTGGTTGTCCATTAAATTAAATAGGACATTATATTTTAGTTTTGAAAATCAGTCCAAATTATTTATACATAATTTTATAAATTTATGATATTTATTATACTACTCACATTTATATTTATATCTTTCTATATCATTTTTGAATTATCATATAAATAACTATTTATGGAAAAATATTTTAATTATATATTTTTAATAAGTTTTAGAGTAAAATAATATGAATATTAATAATAAATTGTGTAAATTCATTTTAAATAACATTCCCATAAAGATATATACTACACAACTGTTAAAAGAAACTATAATTCCTAACGTAAGAGTAATTCACTGGTTAACTAAAAGAAAAATAATTTACATGTGTAATAATTGAGATATTATTTTCATTTAGTATTCTTAAAAAAATGTAAGAATGAATATAATGTAGATACCATTATAGATGTATATATTACATAATTTTTTCAAAATAATTTGAGTTTATAAAAATATAATAATAATTAATACATAATTTTTTTAAATAAAATAATTTTAATATTCTTTGTGAATTATTTTTATATTTTTTTCAAATTTGTAATATCATTTACTCTAATATTAATCACGATCATGATAATGATAATTTTTTTTATTCATAACCAATGGTATTATATTTATAGATTGTAAACGGATCTCTTTCACAAATCAATATTAGTAGTAAAGGAGTGAATATTCAGATTTTGATTATTTAGAGATATTAAACACATCGGTTAAATCTGTCAATCATATGCATAGTTGTCACGATTAACATGTTACTAGTTGGTTTATTAGATTGATATAAATAATGTCTTCTTATAGAGACATAGAAGAAATAGGTTTCATAGTTCAACCATCAAACTTTGAAGTGTCTGATAACAATTTGGTTTGCTAATGAGGTCAATTCAATTATGGTCTTAAACAAGCATCCGGTGTTCATGGTTTCAAAAGATAAGTATCACTCTCTCCTCTTTTGGTTTTCATCAACTAAAAATGACTCTTCATTGTTTGTTAAATTTTACACTAATTCCAAATTGTTGGTTCTCATATGCGTTGGTAATATCATTATCATAGTTACATCCTCTTATAGCTTATTTCTTTATTTCAAAACCATTTTGTCTTCAAAGATCTTGGAGATTTGCATTACTCATTGACATTATTGGAGCTACTTGGACAAAAGATGGAAACATTCATTTATTTCAAACCAAATACATCGAAGACCTTTTACAAACAAAAACATGTTAGCTTCAAAACCTCAACCCACACTAATGATATCATCTACTCGTTTTGCACTAAATGTCACCACAGCTATACAAGACATCTCTATGTATCGATCTATTGTTGGCTCAATGCAACACATCATTTTCATAAGACCTGAATTAGCTTACTGTGTCAATAAGTTTTGTCGGTTCATGCACCAGTCACAAGAACACCACTGAAAAGTTATGAAACGGATTTTGCGCCATCTTAGTACGATCTTACATCATGGAATTTTCTTACACAAATGTTCTAATCTTCAACTTTTAGCCATGTTGACTGGGATATTAACCAGGGGTATATAATTTTTCTTGACCAAAATCATATCGCAAGAACATCACACAAATAAAATGTTTCTGAATAACACTAAAGTTGAATACAACAGTTTGACTGCTATTACAAATTTACTTCACGAGTTGTTGTGTGTTTCTTCCTCCATCCCATGAATCTACTCAGACAACCTTGAAACAATTATTATTGTGGCTAACCCGATCATGTACTGAAAAATAAAACTTTTTGAAATAGATTTATATTTTGTTCGCGACTCCATTCATCGGAACTAATTATGCCTCACACATATTTCTACAATCATTCAAATTGTTGATTCCCTCACTAAACCCTTATTTAGATCTTCATTCAACCATTACTTTACCGGGACTAGCCTGATTAAAGAATTTGAGCTTTTCTTTAAGGTGGAAAAAATTTAACATTGATTCTCTCCCACTCAATTCAAACTTGAAGACTAACATGTGACCATTCGAATATAGATCTCAAGTGACAATCTTCCATGACACAATGATTTAACCGTTTTAATTAAGTATAAATGACTCTCACTCTTAACTTAGTGTACAAAACTTTCATCAGTTCTTACATGATGCTTTTAACCTATATATACCTCATAAAATTTTATAAATGAATACTTACATTACATCTCAACATGTGAACAACACCCATTGATAACTTTTGACACATTGGTAATTACTTATTAATATCATCCAACTTTCAATTTACCTTTTATCATAGAAGAAACAATACAAACAAAGTATAATCAAATTCACAAATATTTAAAAAAATAAATATGAGAAAGGTAGATGTAAAGTATAAAAAGAAATTATGTTTCATATCACATAGCTTATATTTGTGTCATAGTCAATTTCTTGAGAAATTATAAGCTTGTTGAGTGAATTTAATTACTTAAATTGCTAATTTTCTCTTCGGTTGGGATTCATTGAAAGAAACCAACTTTTTATTAAGAAAATTTAATTGATTAACTTTTCTATTATCTATTATCTATTGAGATTCACACCGAGCAAAATCAACCTTACTTAGGTGAATATAATTGATTAAATTTTCAATTTGCTATTAAGTTGAGTTTTTATGAATTTAATTACTTAAATTGTTTATTTTCTTTCGAGTTGAGATTAGTTTAATGAAATCAACATTTTATTACGAAAATTTAATTGATTAGCTTGTTGAGTTGAGATTCACACTAAACAAAATCAACCTTTGTTGGTGAATATAATTGATTAAATCTCCAATTTGCTATTGAGAAAAGGTGAAAAAATAAACAATATACAAAATTTAACACAATCTTTCAATAATTCATTTATCAATTTTACATTTTACATGTTTTAGCATGTCTCACCACATACAATTGAAATCAACATCACAATTACATCATGCAATAAAAATGTATGTATCAATTCAACCATTCCATCAAAACAGTATAATCTACACTAAAACATGTAGTTTGAAATCCATCAATCTCTAGCATAAAAAAACTAAATTGTCACTTATCAAACTTCCACATTTTTTAACAATTTTAAAATATCAAAATACAATTAATACAAACATACATTTGACAAAAGATAAATTATAGTTAAAAGTAAATATTCCAAACTCCCAAATCCAAGTAACTTAGTAATGTAAATATCCACCCTAAATCCATCCAATCTCAACAAAACATATCCTTCCAAATCATTCAACTCTAAAACATTACTTAATTAATCAATTCCTCTTGCTCGAGAGTTGTTTGTCTTCCAAGCCAAAAAAATATGTCTTACAATAGAGAAGGATTTGCATAATGCTAGGACCTTCAATAACCTAGAGAACATAAAAAAAAGATTGATCTTGATGAAACACCAGTTTCTACGCTCATTATTTACTTCATTAAGAATTTCAGCTCTTTGAAACTAATATTTTGAACTCTTTATAAGTTTAGAAAATAATTGCATCTATGTTGTAATGCTAAATTGCAATTTTAAAGAGACAGGGAGGTAAGAAACAAAATAGATCAGTCAAAGTAGTGATTTCAATAAGTGGTTCAATCTCTATTAAGGATTATTTCCTTTTATTCTCCTCTTTGGATAATCTGTAATGTTACTGGTGTAAAATTTTTATATTTGGTGACCTATATGTGACATGATTTTGGAAAATGTCATTTAGGTGGTGTTTTTTTCTTTTTGTTTTTTGTTGTCTTTGAAATTTGAGAATTTATGCTCTATAAGTTGATATCATTTAAGTAATAGTGGTTCATTAATCAAGTAATGTTTAAAGGATGTATAATGATTGTCCTTACCATTATCACTCAAGAAAACTCTCTCTTTTGGAAATATTAAAATTCATCCCACAAATTGGTTATTTAAACTTTAAACGAAAAGAATAATAATATTGCATGGGTTCTTGAATTTTGAAAATCATGAAACTATGTTAGGATGCTTAAACAATATTGCTCAAACACTGGTAAAATAGTGAGTTTCATGTTTCTGGAATTAGTTAGAAGTGACTTAACAAGAATCCCTGATAAAACGATGAATTTCATGTTTCTAAAACTTGTTGGAAGTAACTTAACAAGAACATTGTTCAAGCATCGCGACATTGCTTAAAAGTGGAGCTATCGTTTGAGCAATAATGAGAGTATAAATTCAATTACAATTGTTGGAGTCATCTTGTGAGACAATGTTTCATGCGACATATTGCTTACTTAAGCAAAAATAATAATATTGCATAGGTTCTTAAAGATTGAAGATCATGCAACTATGTTAGGACGCTTAAGCAATACTGTTCAAAAACAGTGGCAAGACATGTTTTTGAAACTAGTTAGAAGTGACTTAACAAGAACCATTGGTAAAATGGTAAGTTTCATGTTTCTAAAACTTGTTAGAAGTAATTTAACAAGGACATTATTCAAGCATTGCGACAATGCTCAAAAGTGAAAGCAGGTGTTTGAGCATCAATGAGAGTATAGATTCAATTATGATTGTTGGAGTCATCTCGTTCAACGTGCAGTTAAAGATATCTTCCCCAATTTTGGGATGTGAGATTACTTAAGCGAGAAAATTATAATTATGATGTTATATATAGTTTGTTATATATATATATATATATATATATATATATATATATATATATATATATAATTAAACATGAAACTTGTTAAAAAAAAAATCACATGCTTCACTCATGATCTTATCACATAGACTAATAAATGAAGTCGTGAGAATATGAATGAGGTTTAGAGACTTGACTTGGTATCATATGTATGAACTACCTTTGGTAGGCCAACTCTTGCACCTTGATTTGCTCCTTCAACATAGTCGAGATGTGTAGCTTGCATTTGGAGTAGTGTGAATGAATTTGGATGATTCAGTGGAAGATTGAAGCGGAATCAATGTGACAATGAGAATCGAATGAACTAGGTGGAACAAGGACTAATAGAGGTTAGGCCAACTATCAAGTAAAATCTTAGTTAAATCAAGAGAAATTAACAAAGGAGAGTTTAATGCAATGAAGCTAGAAATATTTCTGCAGCATTTCATTACTAAATATAAGTTGAATTTTAATAGTTAAGCACCTCTATTTATAGAGTTCATAACCAATTGTGGAACACTCTTCGTATTGCCATAGAGGCTACCCAAACCTTAGCTTGCTCCACAAGTTTGATTGCTCTCTAATCAAGTGCAGCTAGGTAGATGTCTTTCCTTGATTACGCATGTTACAAAACTCGCCAACTCCATATTGACACGTGACATTATGTGACTAGGCGTACCAACCCTAACCCTAGACACGCCTAAGTCAAACTTCTAATCCTAATTTAACTTTTATTCTAACATAAAATTTATACATTTTTGTGAAAACAATGTGCTATACATTTTTATATTCTAAGATCTAGACCTGTTTGTCAATATTTTTGATTGAGTATATTCTTCTGAATTCCAATCTTCATGTATAAATCACTACATTATTTTTGTAGTGAGATTTTGTTCTCCCTTCATTCATCATCCTTAATATAAAAAACTGATATATGACTCTATCATTAACGTGATCAAATGTTATTCTTTAATGAATCACACCTAGTACCAATTACTTTAATACCCATTAGTATTCTGAATTATATTAAATAATAAATGACACTACTTATTCAAAATAATAACATTCTAATATCTTAGTAATAAGATACAAAACTTTATAATATAATGAAAATACTTGTAAGAGTTCTTACAATTTTGATGATAATATATTAGTATGAATTATGATATATGTTATTAAAAATATGATAATATTGATATACATGTAGACTATATAAATTACTTTAACTCAATTTCATCATGGTACAAGAGCATAGGATAAGATATTACAAATGATAGCACTATACTTCAACTCAATTATTACATTATATATATATATATATATATATATATATATATATATATATATATATATATATATATATATATATTTATTTATTTTTTATGAGAAACTTTATGTTTACTAACCAGTATATATATGTAAAATTATATTATTTAATTTATAGATGATGAATATCAGTTTCAAAAATTAGAAAAAATAAAATAATATAAATTAAAGATAAATAATTAAAATTTTATATTATATATTTAAAATATAACTTAAAAATTTTAATCTTTATTTATGTATGCTAAACAAGAAAATTTGAAACCCTATCAATGACATAGGAGTAGTTAAAAAAAACAGTTTATGATGTGTTCAAAATAATTTTTAAATCTTAAAAAATATAAAATAAATACTAATTAAGACAAAAAAAGTTCACATAATTATAAAAAAATATATTATAGTTTATTTTTATACTTGAAAATATTTATGTACATGTATATAATCTTTTTAACTCATATCATTAAAATAGATAAATGTAATTTCTAGGTAGAATTAAACTAATGTTTTAGTAAAGTCTATTATTTAAAATTAAATTTTAAATCTCTTTCATTTTATTTTATTGGCATATCATGTAACAATAACTCTACAAAACTACATTTTTCATGTAACGTTGAGTATTGTTGATCAAAAGTTTGCACAAAAAATTTTGATGTTAATAATAATTAAAAAAAAAAAGGCAAAAGAGGAGAAGATATTGATACAATGCAATCTGTGGTCTGTAACCCTATCCAATTGGAACCACAGTCTTTTCTTTGATTTGATTCTTACCTTTACCTTTCAGTCTGATTTAGTTCTTCGAGATTCTATCTCTGTAATCCACTCAAACCACACCTGTACCTTGTAACCAGACTCAACTTTATCCTTTCTAAGACATTGTCTTTCTACACATAAATAAACATTTCTTTTTACCTCACTTTCTTTTTTCTTTCACCTACCAATTTACCCTTTATCTGTTTATGGATTACCCTCCTATTTATTTATCCATGACTATACCCTTCATACTTTTATGATTTACCCTCCTAGATTTATCACTCACCTGACTCAATGAAAGTTTCTTCAAGTTAAAATTCATTTTAACTTTCATAAATTTGAAAAACCTTTTATAAATAATTAAATAAAATCTTATATTTTTTATCTTGTTCTGGTAGAGAGAAAATAAATAAAAGAAAAATAAGAGAAAATAAACAGAAAAAATTATAAAAATATTGAAATGGAAAGTTGTTTGGTTGAAAAAATGAAAAGAAAATTAATTTTATCTTTTATTAATATACTTACTTATTATTTATCAATATTAATATTTTTTAATTATTTATATTTTTATATATAACTAGATATAAAAGAATTTTCTTATTTTATTTGGTATACAAATTTTATTCATGATATAATATGTACAACTATTTTATTTATTTTCTCTTATCTTATCCTCATTCAAAAATAATTAAAATTGCTTCTTCTCTTATAATTTGTAAGTATTTTATTCTTTTAAAATTCATGTGTTCTCTCCAATTCATGACTTAAAATTTCTTCAATCCTAAATCTAGATCAGGTCAAACGAAACAACATTAAAAAAAATAAATTATGTAAATAAATATATATTAAATTTAAAATGTATATATATAGACAGTAAAAATTACCACAAATATTAAATATTGACATAATAAAATAAAATTTTATGATAAAAATGTAAACAGATATCTGAATTTTCAATATTTACAATAGAAAAAAAGTAAAATAAAATAAAAAAAATACACTCATGATGAATTATAATATCTCAGAATAATTATAAATATAATATAATCAACTATAAATAGAAGAAGACTTATTTATTTTTTTGTTTTTAACTATATAACTGATCATATTATAATTTTGCACATTTATTCACATATATGTACAGAAAGTTAAATCTAGTTCACTCATAGAAAAAAAACTATAATGTTGTATTTCTCTTCCGCAAAAACTCTAGGTAAGGGTGTGTTTTGGTTGATCAGCGAGTGAAACTGAGAAATATGGGTGCGAGTGGGTCTTTCTTGTGTAAATTTCAAAATTAATACATCATCCGCATGTGTTGCACGTGTACTCATCTCAGGAGATAGATATTCTACATATACTACGTGTCTTGATTCTGCATTCTTGTTTTTAAGAATTTAAATAACCTCTCAAATACATTAATTAAATTAATATATCAATAAATAATTATTTTAATTAAACTCTAAAATATACATTATATTTTGAATTTGTTAAGCTACACTCTGATAAGGACAACCGGTTTGGTAGGCCCAAAGTGCTTATACTTTGAATCCAGGTGTCCAGGTGTTTGACCACACTTTTATAGACGAAAACTTACTACATCAGATAACAACAATCCATCAATATCTACATGTATATTATAAAAAAATACTACATCATAAATTTTGTAAGTAGTAATATTTAATTTATAAAGAGAAACGTTTTAATTTATTTATAGTCAACTTTATGGTATGTTAAGTATAAAAAAAATATGTAAATAAGAAAAGACTAATAAACATAAATAATAAATAAAAGTAAAAATATCTTAAAGGAAAAAGAATAAAAACAAAACTCTTAATTATATTAATTAATATAATTAATTATTATTTTATGTTTAATTTTAAGAATTGATAAGGATTTTATAAATTGTCTAGTATTATTGTTATTATATGTGAGGTAATAATTATAATGTATAATTTAATATTTTAATTATGTTCTAAATGTAAGATACACACATTTTAACATTTTATGTTCTAATTATTGATAAGAATATTTAATATTTAATATAATAATGTATATGAATCAATAGAAATGGTTGTGTTGTGGATGGATTTATAAAATCATTAAATGACAAAGCAGTTGATTGTTGTTTACAATGATCACTTAGTTATACTTTAAAAACACACATTATTAGTTATGCTCAATATGAATGTGCTTTCTCTTAATGTTTTTTTTATGTAACATAACTTTAACACTATTTTATCTTTTTTTCGTTAAGATATTCTTTTGAAATTGTTGAACATTAATTTCTTTAAAATAATTATGTATATATAACCATCTATTTTCATTACTAAACAAAATAAATAAATTGTCAATAGAGGGGTTTAGAAGTTCTGATCTCAAAGTCATTCTAACATAAAAGAGACAAAAATAGAAAAGATAAAAACCTCACAAATATGAAAAAGTGAAAATTAACTGTGCATTGTTTTGACCGTAATTGTTTTCCAGCATCAACGAAATGCAAAAAAAAAAAAAAAAAAAAAAAAAAAAAAAAAAAAAAAAAAAAAAAAAAAAAAAAAAGAAAAAAAAAAAAAAAAAAAAAAAAAAAAAAAATCACACTAAACAATGAAATAAAAAAAAAGTACACATAAAAAGGGAAAAATATAAAATAAAAAACCAAAGATACTATATTGTAACAAGACATCATACACATGAAAAAAAAAACTGAATAGAAAGAGAGAAAGACCTAGATGAAAGAATCCAAGACATAAATTATTTATTTGTATTCTATATGAAGAAGAGAAAAAATTCAATTTTTTTAAGGCTCGAAAGGAAAAAAAAAACTATTAACACAAAACAGAACTCGAAATGATTATTCTAGATTCTTTTTATTTTTAATAATTGATTTTACATACATAGATACTAGAACAAACAAAAGATTCAAAATCATAAAATCATATAATTTCACAGTCTAACTCTCCATTTTGAATAGTATACTTATAAATTATCCATTATTTCCTATTACATAAATATTATAAATATTGGATGAGTCACATAAATTAAAGTTTAAATTATATAAATAATTTTCTATTAGATCACCTAAGTTGACAAACTTATTTTCAAGGTAATTTTATATATATAAAACATCAATCAACGTTTATAGGATTGGATAATATTTTGGTGACAATTGAAGTAGTATATATGAAAAGGAAAAAGAAGTGTGATGTATTAGATTTTGAGAAAGTTTATGATTCGGTAGATTAAAAGTTTTTATTTTACACGTTGAGTCGATTGACTTTAATAATACATGGATCAAATGTATCAAGACTTGTTTAGAATCGACTGCGGTAACAATATTAGTTAATGAGAGCCCCATTTTAGAATTCAAGCTTAGAAGAGTATTGAGACAAGGTGACCTAATAACATCCTTCTTATTTTTGATAGTTGTCGAGAGAATGACTGACCTAGTTAGAGAAGCAACTAGAAAAAAGTTACTAGAAGGAATTGAAGTGGGTTCAAGGGGTGTGAGAAAAGTAATACAATTTGTAGATGACACATCATTTTTTTTTTATTGAGAACTTTGTTCTAGATTAAGGGTTAATTTCATAAGAGCCATGTTGGGGCTGTTGGGGTGAGTATAGAGAATCATACAATGTTAGCTAAAAGTTTAAATTGTCCATTGATGGAGTTACTATTTAAATACTTGGGTATGATAGTTGGAGAGAATCCAATGAGAAAGAGGTTTTGGACCCCATTGTTGACAAGATAAAATCTCGCCTCCCTAGTTGGAGAGGTAAAATGTTATCCATGGCAGGGAGGATCTGTTTGGTTAAATTGGTGATTAATGCATTACCTTTGTTTTACTTATCTCTTTATAAAGTATCAGTTTCTGTGTGTAAAAAGATTAGGAAAATTCAAGAAAGATTCTTCTGGGGTTGGGGACAAGAGGGTAGGAAGATAGCTTGGGTTGGATGAGATAAGATATGTAGACCTAAGAGAGAAGGTGGGTTGGGTAGTAGGGATATAAGAAAGTTTAACTATGCATTGATTGCTAAGTAGAAATGGAGGTTAGGTATGGAGGAGAGGAGTTTATGGAAGGAAGTCTTAGAGTCTAGATATGGATCTTTGAGGAACTTGGTTGTAAACTTAAGTAATACTAAGTGCTCTATTTGGTGGAGGGATGTAGGAAAAGTGTGTAACGATGACACATATAATAATTGGTTTGATGGTAAATGCATATGAAAAGTAGGGGATGGTAAGAGAATAATATTATGGGAGGATAAATGGGTTTATGATTGTTCTTACCTTACTTGAGTACAGGTCGTCTGCAGTGAAGATAGCAGCAATCGAGCTGGTAGCATTGAACTGAATGGACCTGTAGAAGACTCTCCAACGCTCAAGTCAATAAAAGTGCAAAAAGGTGTTTAAAAGTATATGAGTAAGAGAATGATGAGATAAATGATACTCCATGTAGACCTAGGTCATATTTATAGGACCTTGTGATTTACACCTTATAATTACTCAATGATTTTGTAAGTTTAGAATCACAAATTACTATTTTGAAGCTAAGTGAGATCAATTAGGGAAAATAAAATCAATCAAAATAAACACTATTGATTGGTAATTAATAGTGGGTTGAGCCGTAATAGATTTGGTTGAATATGACCTCATTACCGGATAGGTACAATGATCAATCTCTCCAAGTTAAGTATCCAAGGTTGTATGTATTGTCACCTTGTAAAGATAAAACAGTGGAGGAGGTTAGTGAATGGGTTTCGAAGAATGAGAATACAAATGACCGAGGTAGGTAGAAACTAATATGGTGTAGGGCAAGGTTTGAATATGGGAAAGAACTAGATGAACAACTTTTGAGGAATATCAAGTATCCAATGGAAGACAAGATCATAAGTTAGGTGGTGGTGGTTGAAAGATATCAAGGTGTTTATACGGTTAAATCAGGGTATAAAATCTTAAAACATAAAATTGAGGCACAAACCTTTCAAGAATTCAATCTAAACTCGAAGTTCAAGTTGCTACCATCTGTTGCAGTATGTGTATGGAGGCTATTACTAAATAGATTACCTTCTAAAAGTAAACTGTCAATGAGAGGGGGGTGGTTGGTAACTTAGTATGTCCAATGTGCTCAAATGGAGAGGAAACTATACAACACTTATTTTTTACATGTAGAGAAGCTCAAAATGTGTGTGATGCATGTGATAAATGGGTGAGAGTATGTTGACCTCCTTTGGCAAGTATACCAAGTCAAGAAGTAATATAGAAAATAAGTACAAGTGTCGAATCCATAGGGAATGGTATTAGTTGAGCCTCAGCTAGTGGAGTAGCTCAAGCTAAAAGCGTTTAAGAATTTAGTTCAGAACAAATTGCAGACAGTAATGGGTTTGTAACGGAAACAATAAACAAAATATAAATGTTATACTGAGAGACTATCTTGGGATTAAACTTATTAACTCAACTCTTTGTATCCCTGACTATAAAACATTAATAACATATGATTATTCGTTGACCCTGCACAAATAAGATTCATTCAACCTGATTCCTTGTGTATTTCATAGGTTCTCTTGCATGATACTATTTTCCTAACTTTCATGGAGTTTGAACCCGCATTAAGTTCAATTGCTTAATACAACCATTACAATGTAACCCATTCTTGGTGTTGCACAATAATGGGTATTCTCAATGGTTTCCAAATCCCAAAACTACTTTCCAGTTAATCTTAAGATTTTTAGTTTAAGAAACATTTGCACATATGGTTCAAGCATTAAGCACACAAAGATAATACAAGTATGAATAAGTCATATATTATCAACATAAACAACAAGAATATAAATAGTGTGAGAAAATTACATTCAATCCCAAAATAGATGAACTTAGCTACTCATAGTAGCCATGAATACAAGAAAAAATGCTTTTGTATGGCACTGTTGATCACTGTAGCCGCCAGCCAGCTCTCCTTCTAAGGAAGATTCTTTCCTCTTTTATACCTCATGCTAAAATTAGGGTATTGTGACAGCAAGTCTTTTAGTGAATTCTAGCTCAGTCCAGAATTGATGCTTAAGCGCTCTGTCACTAATAGTCCCCTTTCTTCTTTTGTGTACTTTGTTTAAGGCTTTAGTGTGTCTTTCCTTTCCAACTTCATCTTCTTCTCTAATTCGTTTCAAATATTTAGTAAATTCTTCAATGTATTATATGATGTATTTTATTTTTTTCTTCTTATTGTCTTCAACTTGAAGTTGTTCCTCTTTGTAGCTTTGTAGAAACTGGCCGTTGGATGCTTGAAAGGGACAATCTTAACCATCTAATATTGAAACTAGTAAAAACAACTTCTATTATTGAATCTGCATCAAAACTGACTTTATCTGCATATAAAAACAATTTAAACAACACAAGATATATTTGATTTAAAACAATTAACCAAGTTTAAATATTTCATAATAATTTAAATAATTTCTATTATGAACAAATTTGAACATTAAAGCACAATATGCTATAAAATCTTATTTTTATATTTTTGTGAAAGATACTTTAATTTGTTTTTCAAATTTAAAAACAAATCTAATTAAAACCGTGTAGCAAAATCATTTTGAATTGTTTCTGTATTAGCTATAGCAACATAATAGTTAAATCTCAATTTCTAAAAGTTTATGTAAATACATATATGTAATAAAATACGCTAAATAAAATTAGTTTTATTATAAGCAAAGCTTGATAAAACCATGAACTAAGATGTAGAGAATGATTTGATCTCAAGATAAAATTGAAAATAGATTTCAAAAGAAATTTAAAACATTTAATATTTTTATATTTATTTATTTTTAACTTTCTTTTTCATTTAATTTTAAACAAAATTAATAAAATAAAATCATAGTAAATAAACTTTATCTAGGTATACAGATAATGTGTATATATTCATTATACTTAAAAATCTATGAATATTACTATTTATTAGATAAGATCATTAAATAGAAATACTTAAATATTAGTATCATCAAAATTTATTAGATGATTAGATCATTAAAAAGACTTTATATAATTCAACAAACATGTAATAAAAATATCTAATCTTAGTTTCCTGCTAATATATATATATATATATATATATATAAACCCGTCCTTTATATGTATAAATTGTTTTCTGTCGACATATAAATTTAACTCAATTATTCTAGAAAACAAAAATAGAAGTTGATTGGTGATGAGTAACGTTCAACAAATTCAACTTATATATGTCACGTATGTCACCATCCCGTTATACTTTCTGCCCCCATTACTTCATCTTTCATTTCCCTTCATATCTTCCTCTCATCACCACCAAACAAAGTTTATATTCATTCTGCAGGTCACTTTCTTGTTCTCCCATATTTCGATTAACTAAAACAAAACCTCCCAACTTTCTAATGAAACTTATTCAAATATACTGGAGTTATGTGAATATAAGCACACAAATTTAAGCAATATTTTAATATATTTGTAGATTTCAATGTATGTGAAAATTCATCAATAAGTGATAATTACATTATCACAAGATAATATTAGTCTTTAATCAAGTGGACTAAAAAAAATTGTAGCACGACAAAAATTGTCAAATCTAATTAATATTATGAATAAATTAGTTTGATCAAAATGTACAATTTAAGTATATTTTTAATTTAATGTAAAATTGAGTTAAATATAAATATGTGAGTTGCGTCTAAATTAAAATTATTTGGACAATTTTCATTTTTCATATCCAAAACGTAAATTTGATTTAAAAAAAATTAAATTAGAGGTGAATGAGAAAGGAAATAAAACTATAAAGAAAAGTATAGTTAAAAATGTTTTTTAAATGAATACAAATTGAAGAAGTTGATAAATTTAGAACAAAATATATTTTTATCTTAATTATTTTTGAAGAATAGTATGGTCAAAACATAAAAATTGCATTAAAAATAACCCTTTTAACAACACTGTTTTAACAGTGTTTGTGAGACTAAATAATACTTAATAAAGATTCGTTAAATAAATGTTATCTTTTTCATATTTAAAGGTGACACACCTTAAACAAGTTTCCTTAAAATACAACTTTATTCAAGATGGTTGAACCATAACAAGAAAAGATAATCCATTCAATTGTACCAAAAATATCCACATCATGGATTTGTGTATATAATATCCAAATCTCAACAATATGTCATTTTCAGAAAGATTTAGTTACGCTTATCATTCCTAAACACTTTGAATAAAAAAATGTTATTCTCTTCCTTTTATCCAACTCTTTTGTTTCCCTTCTTTCTCATACCTAACCTTTTCTTCGTTTTCCACTTAAATTTGAGTATTGTGTCCCGCCATCAGAGTAGCTTGAAATCAAAGTGTTAATAGTCATGTAATAGCATCTCCCTATGCCACCAAACTATTTTTGTTTTCTTTTCTTTATGAATTTCTCATCCTGTCTTTTCTTTGTCTATGATCATTTATTTTTCTTTCTTTATTATTTTTTAAAGTTTTTTTTAATTCTTTTTCATCATTATTTGAAATATTCTTTTTTATTTTCTCTTCCATTTTTCCAATAGATCTCTTAAGTAGAAAGTGATCAAGTGTAGGTCATTTTCAATCAATTAATTTTAAATCATAGTAATTAAATTTCTTTTATATTCTAAAAGTTTTTTTATTCTTATTTGTTTGATTTTATATAAGTTAGTCGTTTAAGACTTGACCAACTCTCTCTTAGTTAATAAAATAATTCTTTCAACTAGTTTAACTTTTGATTAGAGTTTAGTTGATTTAATTGTATTATTTGATGTTTTTAGAAGTTTTGGTGTGTTTTTAACTCCTCCTTTCTTTGTTGCTTGATAAACAAGTAATTTGCTCTGTAAAAGAATCAATGTTGAGTTTAGTTATAGATAAATTTGGTTGTGAATTAAAAGCATATACTTTGTAAATTTAAATTTATTAAGTCATTATTGCATATTCATTGTTATTGGAATGTCAAATTTGTTTTGAATGGTTAATTGAGGAAGAATAGTTATAGTAGACACATTTTACATAATGTAGTTAAAACCCCTTAGAATGGATTAAATGGTTGGAATTAATATGAAAATTTGTTTCATGAACTTGTTAGTTTTGTTAGTTTTACGTATGTCTCTTTGAGATATATTCAAAAAATAATCATCAACTTAGATGTGCATCATTATTGTTTAAGCTTTCACTTAATCACTTAAGAAATAACTTATCTTGCTCAAGTCGTAGCTTGGAATTTGAGTGAGAAATATGTTGCATGAATTTCGTTCAAGCAATGAATGTGTTGTCTCCGTCACTTAAGCGTATAGATTATCCCTCAAACAACTTACATGTAGTTTAAGCAATGAAGTTGAAATTATTTTCTCAACTTTAAATGTATATCGTTCAATTATTGAAATAAAGCTTAAGCGATATAATATAATTCTCGAGTAATATAGCATTACGCTCAATCGAAAATGTTATATGTTTATAAACTTTTATGTGTTCCAATAATGGATATCGTTCAAAATGATAGTTACTTGCTTAAGCTAAGTGAAAATGAATTTCAATACTTGTTCTTTTTTGTTAAAATAACCTATCTAATATGTATATATGTATTGCATCAATTATATATATATATATATATATATATATATATATATATATATTATATATATATATTATAATATATATAATTTCTTGATAGATTACCCTTCTTGTGTTTTTTATGTAATTTTCTGCTGTGATCGCACTTGGTATGTAAGCAAATGATAATTAATTTTTTGGATGTGTGCATGAAATTTTGTTATGTTTATATGATTTTTGACAAACTTCATTTATATAAACTCTTTTAAAATAAATTTACAACTATATATATATATATATATATATATGTGGTTTTGTTTTGGACCTATATAGTGTTACAAAGTATCTATATATATTTTAGCACTGTGTTAATTTAAAAGCGTGTTTAGTTTAATATATGCAAAAATTACACTATTTTAATGATTAATCATATTTAGAATTATTGTAATCAATAGTTTGTTTTTTTTTCAATTTTGTGAAAATATAATTCTCCTTCATATATCAAATAACATCATTCATATATCAATTGAAACTTATGCTTTTAGAGAAGAGATCTATTGTTTAAAATTCATGTTTTTGTTGACATCTATATATCTTGTTCAAGTAACGAGATTATTACATATGTGATGATATTTAAGGTTGTTGCAAAGTCTTATCACTGAAGTGTTTAACTAATCATTCAAATGATAGTACTTTGAGTTTGAGAGAGACAAAAAACAATTATTTCTCCTCTTATATTCATGTTGCTAAAGTGATAAGAAGGACACTAGAATCAAAAGCAATTATCTCTCCTATAAGGATTTGGTCGTTCAAGTTTTATGAAGAACACTCAAATAATTTTCTCTTTAATGACAATATAGTCCTTAATTTATATATAATTAGATTAAGATATCAAATATGTCGTTCGTCTTATGATGGTATCGAGGGTTAGAAAATGTTAGATAAGGATATGATAAATATGATGAAATAAAAATATCATATTATAAAAAGAAAAATACGAATAAAAATGAATAAAGGATATGATAATAGGAAAGAAGGTTTTTCTTGAATGTATTTTTTTTTTGTTTACAATAACTCACTTAATATAGAATTCTAGGGAACTAATTATAGAAAGTATTCTAAATAAATACATTTGATTTCCCTTGATTATCTCTAATATTCTACTGATTTTTTTCTCTAATTATAATATTCTAACACTCCCCCTCAAGGTGAGCAGTGGGATCACTAATGCTTAGCGTGTTGAGGACACGGGTAAATGCTCTCAGTGTAACAATTTTGGTGAGAATGTCTGCCAAATGGTCTTTTGACCTTACAAACGGAAGCTCAGCACTGTTATCCTCAATCTTCTCCTTGATGAAGTGTCTGTCCACTTCAACATGTTTGGTTCTGTCATGTTATACAGGATTCTTTGATATACTGATTGGTGCCTTGTTATCATACTTTAACTGACTTGGTAGTTGAGGTGGAAAACCAATCTCGATTATCAACTTCTTGATCCATAAGACTTCAGTTATACCTTTGGCAATTCCATGGAATTTAGCCTCAGCACTTGAAAGAACAACCACTTTCTGCTTCTTACTCCTCCATTTCACCAAGTTACCTCCCACAAGAGTAAAATAGCCTGATGTAGATCTCTTGTCATTTGGATTACCAGTCCAATCAACATCAGTGTGAGTTCTAATGTTTAAGTGCCCATGCTTTTGGAACATGATCTCACTTCATGGTGTCCCCTTCAGGTATCGAACAATCCTCATGACAACTTCCATATGATCCTCAACCTCAATGCATAAACTGGCTTATTACCCCTACTGCATATGCTATATCTGGTCGAGTGTGTGACAGATAAATAAATTTCCCAACTAACCATTAATACCTCTCTTTATCTGTCAGATTAAGTTCTTCCTCAAACTTTAAACAATGGTTAACTTGCATAGAAGTATCTGTTGGCTTACAATCAACCATTTCTGTTTCAACAAGCAAATCCATGATGTACTTTCTTTGAGAAATAAAGATCCCTTTGTTGGAGCGAAAAACCTCTATTCCCAAAAAGTACTTTAGTCCACCTAAGTCATTTATTTCAAATTCTCTAAACAAGTTATTCCTTAATCGTGCAATTTCTTCTATATCACTTTTGGTTATGATCATGTCATCCACATATCTTATTAGGTATGTGATCAAATCTCTTATTATTTTCAAGAATAAAGTATGGCTAGAATTGTTTTGTTTGTACCCGTGCCTTTTCATGGCCACTGTAAACCTCCCGAACCAGGCACGTGGAGACTGCTTAAGCCCATAGAGTGCCTTTTTCAATTTGTAGAGTTCATTTCTTTAGAAGTTTTTAGAGAACCCTGGAGAAGCTTCCATGTACACTTCTTCTATCAAATCCCCATGTAGAAAAACATTCTTGACATCAAACTAATGGAGTGGCCAGTTTTTGTTTGCTGTTATTGAAAATAGTACTCTAATGGTGTCAATTTTTGCAATTGGTGAGAAAGTCCCTGAGTAGTCAATGCCATAAGTCTGTGTATAGCCTTTTGCCACCAGTCTTGCCTTATATGGCTCAATGGTGCCATTTGCTTTGTGTTTAATGGTGAAAACCCATCGACATCCTACTAGTTTCTTCCTTGCTGGTAAGATGCACCTCTCCCAAGTTCCATTATTTTTTAGAGCTTTCATCTCTATTTTCATAGCTTCTCGCCATTCGCCCTTCTTACTGGCTTCGTGAACTGTTCTAGGAATGTCTTAAGCTAGAAGGAAGGTAAGAAAAGCTCTTGCAATGTCTGTCACTCCTTCTCTGATTATCTTCATAGGATACCTGGAATTCCAGGAAACATGTTCTGAAGAATATCGGTCAGGTGGTACTGCTCTGTTTCTTCTTGGCGGAAGTGTGAAAGGCTCTAGTTCTAGTGCTAACCTGTCATTGTTAGTGACTTCATCCATAGGTGACAACTAAGTAGATGAAGATCACTTACCTCTTGTTGGACATTCTCAGAAGGATCCTCATTGATTGTGTTGGTCTTTCCTACATTGATAGAGACATGCTCGTTGGCTCCATCTACTTGCTCTTTTGGAACAGTTTTTGGGCAACTAAGGCTACCTAACCAACTTGGTGGTTCACTAGTTTTCTCCCCTTGAACATCAAGTTGGCCACTGAAGAAATATTCTGATTCTAAAAAATCATAATCCATAGTCACATATACACGATGAATGAATGAGTTATAACATCGATACCCCTTTTGATGTATAGCATATCCAACGAAGACACATTTCTCAGCACATGAATCAAATTTGATTCTGTTAGCTTTGGGAATATGAACAAACACAGAGCACCCAAAAACTCGTGGTGGTAACATTTGGACAGGAGGGATATCAGTCTGAGTAACTAGGATTTGTAGGAGTGTTCTGTGGTTAAAGATCTAGGAGGGTAGCCTTATCAAAAGATAGGTCGAGGTAGAGATAGCTTTAGGGCAAAAACGTGTCGGAACCTGTGCATCACAAATCATGGCCCGAGTCATCTCTAGTAATTTACGATTTTTCCGTTTTGCTACACCATTCTGTTGGGGTGTGTTTGGACATGAAGTTTGATGGATTAAGCCATTTTCTCTAAAAAGCTCTTGCATTGATTTTTTAACAAATTCTCTACCATTATCTGATCTAAGTACTTGGATTTTCTTGTCAAACTGAGTGTGAACCATTTGATAGAATGCATAAAACTTATCGGGTACTTCATATTTGTGTTTTAGAAAATATACCCACGTCATGTGAGAGAAATTGTCCACAAATAACACAAAACACTGAAATTGATTATTATGGGAATTAGGAGCTGGGCCCCACACATAAGAGTGTACTAATTAAAAGACAGAATTAACTCTATTGTTGTTATGAGGAAAAGTAACTCTATGATTCTTTGCCCGTATACAAGTTTCATATTTGTTGGGCTCAGTGTTACTAGTAAACAAACTAGGAAATAAAATCATAAGGTATCCAAATGAAGGATGTTCCAAACGTCTATGCCATAACCAGAGTTGCCTTGTAACCAGTCCGTGAGCAAGCATGGCATGTCCCTTGTGAGCAACCTCATCAACGTAGTAAAGACCTTCACGTTCAGTACCACGTCCAATGATCTCCTCGTAAGAATGTCCTGTAAAAGGCAAAAAGTAGAAAACATGAGAACCACACAATTAAGCCCCTTTGTAACTTGACTTATAGAAAGTAATTTTGGTGATAGTCCAGGAACATAGAGACAATTTTTTAATTTTAATTTCTTTGAAAAAACAATTAAGCCTCCTCTTTGGACCACAACTAATTCTCCACTGGTTATTTCAATATGGATTTTAATAGGTGTGGAGAGACTGTCAAAATCATGAGGGTCATGGGTCATGGTGTCAGTTGCCTCACAATAAAAAATCCACTGATCAAATTTTCTAGGGCTGGTATCCTCCTCTCTTTTCTTACCTGAATGAATGACCGCGACTCTTCCATGAACGACTTATGATTTTGTTTCTTCCTCTCTTTCGGTGTCACCACCGCTGCTACTAGTGGTCTGTGGGATGCCCATGGCGGTGACAACCTTGTGATTTTTTGGTTTGGAATTTTTCCATATTTGGGATAACCCACGATTTTGAAGCAAGTCTCCTTGGTGTGTTTCTTCATTTCGCAAAGTACAATGGAGATGGCTTTTGTCTTCCTTGTCTAGTTATGATGGACGTCGTCGATGGTTTCTGAGCGACTCTATCCCTGTCCCTGTCCTGATGGTTTGTTTCTTGCTGTTAAGCCGATTCTGACACCCCTAATGATGTGTTCCCCTCACTATTGGTGGTAGGATTTAGAACTTGGAATCAGGCCGCCTCCCTTCGGATGATAGCATAGGCAGACTCTATTGAAGGGGTCTTCTCCTGCATCAAAAGATCTCTTTTGATGACTTCAAATTTTTCATCTATCCCTGTTAAGAACTGATATAGTCTTTGTTTTTGTTTAATTTTGTTGAAAGTTGAAATATCATCTGAGCATTTCATAGGGTTCTGTTGCTTTCTGTCAATCGTCATCCATATGGCTTGTAATTTGTTCTAGAAATCCTCTAGGGTATCCTGTCCCTGCTTTTATGTGTTTGCTTTTCGGTGTAAATCATAGATTTACACCGGGCATGTGTCGCTTCCATAGGTAGTAGCCAATCCCTCTCATAAAGCCTTGGCGGTTGGGAACTGGGAAACATTGTTTATCAAACTAGTCTCAATATTCTGAATTTTTCAGGTGAAGACAGTTTGATCTGCCTATTCCCATTTTTCATATGTTGGTTCTGTCTCTTCTGCTGCCGGGGGTATACCTGTCAGATGACTCTTCTTTCTTCTACCACCAATAGCTTTCTTCATGAGTGTTGCCCACAATGGATAATTGTCTCCATTTAATTTGGAACCAATTGACAAATTGTCAAGATTGGCTTGTGTTTGCTGAATTCCTAGGCCATAACGAAACATATTTAAAACTTGCAAAGTTAGCTCATCAGTAATGGTTGAGGAGTTATTTTGGTTTTGATTCATGTTGTTGTCAATTTCATCATCTGAAAATGACATTTTTGGTTGTTTGGTGTTTTTCGACTGTGAGGGATAATGGAACAATGATGTTGGTTGATGAGTTCCCAGGATCTAACACCGCTTTGATACTATCTTACGATAGTATCGAGGATTAGGAAAGGTTAGATAATGATATGATAAATATGATGAAATGGAAATATCATATTATAAAAAGAAAAATATGAATAAAAATGAACAAAAAATATGATAACAGGGAAGAAAATTTTTCTCGAATATATTTTTTTTATTTACAATAGCTCTAGCTCACTTAATATAGAATTCTAAAAAATTAAATATAAAAAATATTTTAAATAAATATATTTGATTTTCTTTGGTTATCTTGATTTTTTTCTCTAATTATAATATTCTAACTCTTGTTATAAAATTTTAACAGTTCGATAGTATATAGAATCAATATTGATTATCTATTTAGTGGAAGAATATCACTAAGGTGAAGATGTCTCGCTTAAGCGATGTTTTTTTATATTAGAACTATATATATTACTTTAAACAAGTTATTAATTATGATGATTTTATTATATATATATATATATATATATATATATTATGTTATTATTATTATGAAATGTAAATGAGTAAAATTGAATGATTTTGGATTGAAATGTGTTTTGGTTGAGAAAAGATGGTAGTTTGAGTTAACATAAATCTTGTATATTGAATATAAAAGTCATTATTAAAAGAAGATACTCAAGTTTTAGTAATAATTTAAATCATATTTATTAAGATATTGGATAGTAAAAAATGATAAATGTTCTTATACAAAGTTTTGAAGAGTACGTTCAATAAACTGCTTCAATTATATATAAGTTATTGTGAAGGTTTCAGTAAACTTTAATTAAGATTTAAGGGTTAGTCTATCATGAAGTTAGATAATATTAATTTTGAAAAAGGTTTTGAAGTTTGTATTATGATTTAATGCTGTGATAATAAGAAATGGAATGTATTCTGAATAGTTTTGTAAGAATATGTTTATAATTTAAATACTTGATTATTTTATATTAATTTATGTTTTTATTATGAATATGAAGATTATAGCTCTCGAGACGAGGTGAAGCTCACTTTTGAGATCTATCAGAATATTTTATTTTATATAGTTTGAGATACTTAGAATATTTTATTTGTAAATTGAATTATTTATACAGAGGACATGTTTTTATTTATGTATGTATACTTAATATATTAAATTTTTATCCCATCAATAAATAAAAAATTCACATAATTATCACAAAATCCTTATCTTTAAAATTAAATGAAATCTCACTTTTTAAAATTTAGCAACTCACTTTAAAAGTAACTAAAATAATATATCATCTACTGATAAGAAAAATAACTTTTCTGACTACAAACAAATGTGCTGCTATGTTTTTTTTTTTTTTTTTTTTTTTCGTTTCCAAAGAATAAAATAAAGCATTATATATAAAACTGTTTAAAATTATACAATTTTCCCTTGACACATTATAATTTTCCTTTGACACATTATCCTAATTAATATATCTATATCTATATATATATATATATATATATATATATATATATATATATATATATATATATATATAATACCATTATGCTTTCTCTAAAATATTCATATCACAATTTCTCATTTCTCTGCCAACAACTGTTACTCAAGCTTCAAAAAGGTTATCAGAAAAATTCATGTGATCAACAAAGTCACAATACCAAAAAAAGCACTGTCACTCATGAATCTAGGTAGGTTATGTATACTGTTGTTGATAACAGATTTTGCCACCAACATATATCAGATTAAGTGAATGGTAATCAAGTACTTTGCCTTAAGCTGCATCTGAAGCATGACTCAGACTCACTATGCTAAGCTGGAATATTATTATATGCTTCCATTGAGTTTGAGCAATTTTTCCCAATTTTATTTTCTTATATACTCAGTTTTCCTCTAAAGCAAACCTGCAGATGAGACCTCAATTAGAGTATTGTGCTCTCAGTCACTTCACTGTTGATTTGCAGATTGCATATTTGTATAATTCCTCTTATATTCAACATGTCTTCATTAAATAGGCCCAATCTTCCCTCTTTGTATCTTCTAATGTTTGTTTCTCATCTTCCTTTTATTTCTTTGCTGAAATTATGTTTCATCCTGCAACTCTTTGGTGATCCTTATTGCATCAAAACCTGCACCAAGCTTTTACAACAATCAACTTGGTCCTATCAGACCATATCAGATTACATAGATTTATACAATCATGTGCATTCAACCTTAGGTTTGTTCTTTTGGATTGTACAAATCACTTCAATTACTGACTATATTGGAGGCAAATTCAATTTAGTAATCACTGTCAATGAATTCTAATTTTAAATTGTATTTTAAATAACAAAAGTGGCAAGTTCATATACATTTCTTATAATTGCTTATGATTAGGAAGTATTTGTGTTTGCAGTAAATATTATTGTTATTATTATTATTAATAATGTGTTTTGAGTTTTTTTTTTAGTTGTTTAGTTTGAAAAAGTTAATCATATTTTTTTTTCTTTAAGATGATGGTAATACTTAATTCCATTTTGCCTCTTTGGTGATAGAAATATTTGAAAATTTAAAATATTCATTGTTAGTATCATACAAAGTTAACGTGGCTTTCAAATATACAAAAGTTAACGTTGCTGTGTGGACACGATGAAAGAAATGAATTTCCGAACATATACTCTTGCGTGGACACAATAGTATCATGTGGTCATATCATATAATAAAAATAATTAATAGATGATGTTCATTTTGAACAAATTGTGTGGGTACATGGCTATCGTCTACTGCTGCACCACTACTCAAATGAATTTTTTTTACACATATATATTGCTTGCCAAACAAATGGCTTGTGTGACCACACTCACAACAAATATTTTAAATACTTAAATTGACTTTCTTAAATTTATGAATAAATACTTAGGAGATTTCTTAAATTCCCCTATTTAGCATTAAGTGGGTTAGATTCATCTAAGGCTTAAGATTTTTAAGTTCGACAAATTAAAGAGGGTAACTGTTAATGAATCGAATGTAATCTAGTTATTTGAATTTAACATTCATTCAAGAGACTTATTAGATTACACTTACCATAATTTCTCAAGTATTGTGTGATACATTTCATATTTCTTTGTTTATGTACTGTTAGTGAAGATCTCCCTTTGTTGGTAAAAAGAAGACCTGATTTTTCATCATAATTTTTTTTTCTTTCTTAAAGTCTTTATTTTATTAATATTCTAATTGAAATTTATTGGTTATAAAAGTGGGAAAAGACCTAATTAATATTGAGATCATTATCATCTCACGCTTTGCTTTCTATAGTACTTCATCACTTATTGCAGGAGATTTAAGTTTCAAATTGAAGTAAGATATCATGATATGTTGATTTATATGGATTAGCAGCTCAACACGCAATAACTAACATTTCTTTTCTATATCCATTTTTTAATGTTTAGTACTCCTAATAATATGTGTTTATAATAAAAAATTTAGAGCTTCAAACAAGAAAAGGAAAATCTTTGATGAATAGAATAACAAAATATATTTCATCATATTTGATTCAATTTTAATTTAAATAATCTAACATTAAAATATGTCATCAAACTTTACCTAATTGCATTCAAAGCTCAAATCATAGTCCAAACAGAGAAACATGTCAGTTAGCACTCTGGTGTGTTTGTTGCCAGGAACTTGTTGTGCAGAGGTGGTGAAATAAATTTTGATTCAATTTACGCAGAATCAAACTTGAGTCCTACATCCAGATTACGCGAGTATGACGTTAATTTGTACGACTTTTGTCCTTAATTATCCAAAATTTTGTGTTTGTTTGATGCTACAAATTATGCGTTTAACGTTGTACTAGTGTTAATAGTTTGGGTTGATAAAATTAAAATGTACAACATGAATGATTCGGTGCATCTTAGTAATATTTAGTTTTGCTTCTAAAAGGCATTATTTTTAGAAACTCTTGTATATTGTTTTGGTTAAACTTCCACGTTAAATAAAAATGAAAAAAATTAAATAATATATAAGAAAAAAATCCATAACTACGTAAAATGGTGTCATATTATTTTATATGATCCATTCATATGAAACTAATTGTTATAATAAATTCCAACAATTATTTAAATAAATTCAAACACATTAACAATTATGTTGAAGTCAACAAGGTATTTAATTAAAGAATTAAATTACGACTATTATGGAGAGTTTTTCTTACAATAGAAAAGACAAATATGGAAACTTCCATAAGCACGGAATTGATATTGCTTTTGCTTTAGTTCTATGTTTATTTTTGATGTACTAGTTATATGCTCTTTTTATCAGGTTTGTTGCTTTGTTTGGAGTTTCCTTCTTGGAAGGAAATTTCTGTAGAAAATGCTAGGACAATGACATTTACCTCTTTTCAAGAAAAATGAAAAGATGTTCTGCTGTGGAATTATGTCAATTAATTAGATTAACTAAACATTTTAAGTACATTATCATTTTTGTTCTTGTGAGCTTATTCATCAATCTATCTAAATTTCACAAACTGTTAACTCGCCCAGATTAAGGGGCATTCTTCTCTTAAAATAAAGAACAGTTCGATCAAATCTTGATATTAATAGCAGCTTTCTTTGACCATTTTAAACACACAATTTAGGCATCAATTTAGTATAAGTTAAGTAGATAAGTTATTTAAATATTGTCCAAATTTAGAACCCAAATCATTGATATGGAACACACTTGTTTAAGCATGAAGTCAATTCTTTATCAGCAAAAATAAAATTTAAAAGTAAAATGATTTTTAGCATATATATATATATATATATATATATATATATTCCTATAAACATTTCTAGTGAGCTCTGGGTCACTAGATAGGTAATGATATTGGAGGAGAATTAGTTAAAATATTAGATTTTAAACAACTTAAATAAAATATTATAAATAGAACATTTTTTTGTCGCTAATACCCAATAATAAATATTTATGAATGATATTGAAGATTTCACATTATAAGCTGGATTGTAAGCAGGGTTGTAAGACTGAACTACCATCAAAATTCACTTGTTAATAAATTAAATTTTTAATTTTTTTATAATAATTACTAATGATGTAAATGTTTTTACACTGTAAATATTTATAATCGATTTTGATAAATAGTCCTTAGGTTGAAGTAAAATGGAGAGTAGTCAAGAACAAGGAAGTAGATATGATGATGTGTGGTTTTGTTTCACAAAGCATTGAGTGAGAAGGAGACAAAACACTTATATGGCCGGCACACTTGAAAGAACAAAGTCCCATGTTTTGTGTGGAACAAGAATGGCGCGTGAACTCAATCCAATCCAATTCTTAATAAATAAAAATAAGAAGAAAAAGTGCACAAGGAAGAAAGAGGACATTTGTCCTAACCATTGTGAACTATCTTTTTGGACCAAACTCTCAACCGCCTGGACTACCTCCCAACCTCACTTCCTTCTCTCATATTCCAACCTCTTTTCTTTCTCTCTTCTCTTCCTTTTCCTTTCTCAATTCTTCACCCTTTTTCTCCAAGGGAGAGACCATCATGATCCAATGATCCAATGATCCTGGTTCAGTTTGAAAGGTGAACAAAAACAAATCATGGGTTCTACTTCAAGAGTTGGCAGTAGCAGCTACGATTACTCCTTCAAGGTTCTTTTGATTGGTGATTCTGCAGTTGGCAAGAGTAGTCTTCTCCTCAGCTTCATCTCCAATTCTGACTCTATCAATGATCTCTCCCCCACCATTGGTACTTTCTTTTTTTCATTCTTGCTTAGGAAAACGGAACAGGGTGGCACAGGGTCGTGCTGGGTTTTTGTAAATTCAACACCTTTATCAAGACTTCCGTCAAACAATGATGAGGGTCTCTTTCTTTAAAAGTTTTCGTTTAAAGTTTTTAAAAGTGTTTCATAGAGTCATGCATTCTTGTGGAAAGTATTTACCGAGTCAGCTTTCTTTCAGTTTTCAGATATATTGTGGACCTTTTGGTCTTCTACTTTTTACTCTAGTTTGTGGTTTCTTTTTATTTTTTATATCAGTGTCTTCTTGTTGGACCATATGCCAATTTTGATTCCATGGATTTGGTTTGACTTGTGCCAGAGGAATACTTTGATTAACCCATTTTGCGAACAACTTTTCTGAATCGTTAAAAGAAATCTCTTATATGGGCTGCCTAGAAATGAAATTGGACTTAGGTCATATCTTAGAGAGAGATTGGTTTGTTTTTAATTTTCATTCAGTTGATATCTTTTCACTAATAGCTACAGAAGTACCTTATTTTTTTTTTCACAAGGTTTTCAAGATTTTATTTTCGTTACATTTCAAGATTTTTTGAAGGAAATTTTCTTCCCAAAATCTTGAAAAACAATGTAGCATTTTTTTAGTTAGTAGCAAAATGATATCAATTTCGAAAGAAAACAGGAAACGAACTACATGCTTGTTTAAACATTTTTTGTGTTCAATGTCATATTGTTTGAAATTTGCTAAATCGCCCATTATTTTATTGAGGAATTTTATTTCCATTATCAGTATCTTATTTGAAAGTCGAAGCAATTGATCCATTGCATACGGTTAAATACTGCAATTGTCTTGTGCGGTGATATGTTAGACCTTATTTGTTCATGGTCTTTTATTTGTCTCTTACATTAGGTTGGTTATGGTTTATTATAATTTTGAGGCATTTGACTTTGAAGTTCATACTTCCTATATGATTGAGTGCTTCATAGCATAAGGAATTTTGCAGAGTAATTTGTTGTGCCATCACAATGTTACATACTGAGCTGTTGGTTCTTGAATCATTTAAGGTGTGGATTTCAAGATAAAGTCTTTTACAGTTGGTGGTAAAAGGTTGAAGCTCACTATTTGGGACACAGGTAACAGATCTATAGTTTTTAATCATATTTTCTGTTTTATTTATTTGTTTTTGCTGAAGGATTTTATCATACATATTTATGCAGTTAAGAATTTTCCTTTTACTACCTCAGTTTTCTACTCATTGGGAACATTGTTGCAATGATATAATATTACTTAAATTAAATAGATTTCACGATTTTGTGGGATTAATCTTTTACTTTTGGCTCAGGGGTACACTAGTTCATAAAAAAAAACTGCTTTCTTGTCTTTTTCATATATAAACTGATATTTCTTTCAGACATGAAATTTTTAAGATCTTATTCTGTCATTAGTTAGGACATAAAATATACTATCAGCAAAATTTTGTTTTATTAGTGAGTAAAAACTCTAAAATGGTTCCTCCTCTTCTCTATCTATCATCAGGATTCTTTAATCATGATTGAAGCAATTAAAGTGCCTTGCCCAATAACATAAGGACAGAATACTAGGTTTCTTGTTGGGATTTGAATATTGTCTGTTTATTGTAACTCACTTGAACTATGTACTGATAACTAATGACATTACGAAACAAATTTGGTAGGTTGGAGCATGATTTTTTATCTCTTCTCCCGCCCCTCTCTTCAATAGCAAAGCTTTTGAAAGCTAAATTTAGTGAGGCAAAACTTTAATCTTTTAGTGACTACATTTTCAAGTCTAAATTAAAGGCTATAGTGTGAATGTGGTAACATGAAAAGTTACTGAGAGTCTAGACCTGGTAATAATGAGTAATTGAAAGTTACTACAACTCAAACATATATGGGAAAATCTTTTAGGGAGAAGAAGGTGCTATGGTGACCTTAGAAAGGTCTTAGTCATTTAGGATTAAATTCTGTCTCTCATTGCAGAAGAAGCTATTTTTCCCGTTCTTTCAAGATCTATGGGGTACATGCTGAACACTATTACTTGCAAATTGAATTCTGTTTATATGAAACCTTGCAATGGTGAGTTGTTGTCAATGGATTATAACTTTGATTTATTCTTTGCAGCTGGTCAAGAGAGGTTTGGAACAGTAATAAGTTCGTATTACAGAGGTGCACATGGAATCATTCTCGGTATTCTATCTACATCTATACTAAAAATAATTTTTGTTATTTTTATACAAACTAAGATGTATGGCATTTAAATATGTATTTTTTTGGAGGTTATTTTTACACTCTACTGTGCACATTTACACATAAGATGTCTTTTCTCTCCTTTTTAATCCTATATTTAGTCATTTATAATAGTATCAATGTTTATACATTGTATAATTAGCTTTGAAATGCAAACTTATTTACATGTTTTTATCAGTTAAAATGGTTAAAATTTAGCCATGAATTTAGATGGTTTTGTCTTCTGTTTTTGGTCTTATTCATATTGCAATTGCTTGGATGTACTGATATCACCTGGAGGTGCATTTTGCAGCAAATATGCGTGATAAACCTATATATCTTCTCTAAATAGATTGTCCCCCACTCTTTCCCTTTTCCTGTTTAACATCTTGTTCATGTAGATTACAGTTTTGAATAACTGATACTATACTTAATATTGAATGGAAACAATATACACAGGCTTTTGGTTGAAAAACTTTGGCTCCAACCTCAACTAGTATTCAATTCACTTATATTTATAATTGAGGAATGGTGTACAATTGTATAGTTATCAATCAGTCACCGCTTAATCAACTCCAAACAATGACCTAAACCAATAATAAGGCAATTACATTTGATTTTATGGTCAGCACTTCCTAAATTAATAGAACATTCCTTAATCGCTTTCTGTACTTTTTCGTTGGTCAAGTTCTTGAAAATAATGCTTGTACTAGCATGAATGTGGCTGCTCTCTTTATTCTTTTCAGTATTGCCCTTATTGTCGACATCTAATAGCCTTTTCTTTTTCCTTCTATTTTCTATCTAGTCTACGATGTGACAAGACGCGAGACATTTACAAATCTCATCGATATATGGGCAAAAGAAGTTGAGCTTTATTCTACTAACCATGACAGCGTCAAAATTCTTGTAGGCAATAAGGTGGATAAGGTAAATTTTAATAACGAGTTTTGGAGTCCTTTCCTTAAGCAAGAAAAGACAGAAACCATAGAGATCATGGTATCTTTTTTCTCATACTAACTGATTTTGAAGTAATAGTTTGTTTTGTAATTAGAATAGAACTTCAATTTGTTCCTCCTCGGTATTATTTTCTTGCATTTCATTGTCTGGATTTTGAAGACTATCAGCTGTATTACTTTTCAGGAGAGTGAAAGAGCTGTAAGCAAAGAAGAGGGAATGGCTCTTGCACAGCAACATAGATGCTTGTTCCTAGAGTGCAGTGCTAAAACTAGAGAAAATGTTCAGCAATGCTTTAATGATCTCTCATTAAAGGTATATATGATCATATTTGATATTACATCTCTAGTTGCTTCATACATTAGCAGTATTCCATTTGTGGTATTGTGCCTGATCAATTATCCTCATTTTCTTGTGAAATTAAAAGAATTATAGTGTCATTTTGTAGAGCATACAGAGTAATTTAGTAGAATAATTTTCTTAATTAGTGTTACAATGACTTAGATTCTTAAAATGAAATGCTTGAAATTTTGTTGCCTCCATATCTCTCTACTTTCCCTTCTTCATGTAATTCCTTAAATTTGTGACATTAAATTTGTGAGATGCTAAATTCTTTGTTCTTCCATTTAACATTTACAGATATTAGATGTGCCAGGTTTAAGGGAAAAGGGGTCTGCTGCAGTGAGAAGGCAAAATCAAAAACACATGTATGAGAAATCTCAAAGCGGTGGTTGCTGTTCTTAGTAAATATGTAGCACAATGAATGCTTAATAGATTTTTCAATAGCGATACTATAGTTACTAGCAGGTCTTTGTATCATATCAAGTGTCACAATCAGATAGTTTGGATGATCACATGCTCCAATTTTTAGCCTATTTCCATAACTTTCACAAGAGGATGCTTGGGATGGATAGTGCCCTCTCATTACCTTTTGGCTTCTGTAGATCAAATTTTATGGTAGCCAAGATGATCACTAAGCTTTTCAATATATTGTGCCTTTTTTGTTACTTCTCTTATAAATTTTTGGAAACACCTATGATATTGTATATCTTGTGTAAATATATCTCCTCTGTGAATGTATAAGGGTTGGTTTGAGATTTGTTTAGGTTAGGATATTCAGCAAAATTACGTCTACTTTTTATATGGATGAGAACATGTTTTGTATTAATATCATGTATCTGCATTTGTTTTCAAACCTCAAAAAGCACTGAAAATTGATGTCTTGATTTTTTTGTATAATTTCTTTGTATAGCTTTTACTTCTTGTCAAGTAAAAGTTATCATGGCAAGGAAATGGAAGTCATCAATTTCTCCTGTTGAATTGAGCCTAGTGAGAGATAATAATAATAATACTAATAATGATAATACTTTATTTTGTACTATATTTTGTAATTTTAGTTTATCTTTCAAAAGTATATTTTTATTATAAAGTAATAAAATACTTAACATTAGTTAGAAAAAAAAAATTTGGTAGTTTATTTAGAGTGTAATAAAAATTAATGATGAATATAACAAAATGAGATAATTTGTAATAATACCGTTATTACTACTCTGCGTTGGTGATAAAAAAAAACCGTTAATACTACTTCAATTAATATTTTTTAAATCAATTTCATTGATATCTGAAAGACCTATAATTTTTTCCTAATTATTTTGAGTTAATTTAGTTCATTTTTTAGTGACATTTTTACTTTCATGAGTTAATTAGGTTTTTAAGCATAATTCAATTGGTGATCATGTTCCTTTTGGACAGGATTCAAATTCTACCAATTGAGATCACATGTATAAAATAAAAATGAGGTAGAAACATATTTAATTTATAACTATTGGACAAACTATCAATGAAAACGATAAACGATACATCGTTAAAAAGTGTAAACAAAAAGAATAATAAGTATTAGAATGCGTTAACTTATGGGTGAGACTAAAGGCTTGACAAATATCTTTTAGATATGTATAAATTGACTTGAAAATACTTCTTTTAAAATTAAAGTCTATTTCATTTTTAATTGTTGATTGATAATTTAATATTAAAGTTTAAATAAGATACACTTTAAAGATTAAGGATTGAAGACTTGAAGAATCAAGAGAAGAATTCTTTCTTATTTCTTAATAGTTAGATTGACATTAAAATGACAATTTTAAGTGGTAATAATTTAACAATCTTTATCGAGAAATATTATTTAGACCTAATATTAGATATTAAAATGAAAAATTATTTTTTCTTATATTTATGAAGTTAAGTTTTTTAAGCATTTTCCTTACCTTGTAATGTTTTTACCTTTTAGAGTACCTTGATATCTCCATTATTATTTAGTCTTAAAGTAATCTTTAACTTACTTTAGAATAAGTTCTAAGAAAATTTTGATAACATAAAAAATTACAAATAATCAACATAAAAAATATTCAAGTTAAAGTAAATATCATTAAAACTAAATTCATATATACTAAAAATTAAAAAAAAAAGAACAATTATGCCATATGTTTTATATTTTGTAATATATCTAACTATGATTATTTTATGGATATTATGACATAAAGGATAAGATGACACAAGTAGGAACAAATGTAGGCTGCTAAGACGAACACTTGGGACGTTGGGATGTTACTACTTCTTCTTTACGTGCACGTTGGGATGCCATGATACATACTATCTTTTTGTATTCAGCAATATATCAAATATATATTTCCTTTTTGTTTGGATAGGGATATAGCTTTTTGAACAACTATTTCACTTAACTTCCACCCTAAAAATTATAGCTACTTTATCTAAAACATCCCTTCTAACACAATTTTTCTGTTGAAATTTATGAATAGTTACAAAATTATGTAAGAGAAAAAAAAAACAATTCTGATATAAAATAAAATAATTCCGTTGTTTTAATAAATCTTAGTTAATAATAAAAAATAGTTATGATAACATGAATTTAATACACCGAACCAGATGTAAAGTATATTTAGACTGTAATTATATTTAAATATTATAGTCAACTTCATCACCTATTTAATTATATATACTCTTGTATTTAAATATATATAATCATAATATCAAACAAACACAAGTAAGATAATACTTTAACTAAATGTATAACATAAATAAGATGTGAAGTCAAAAGTCATATTAAATATTTATATCATTCTCCAAACTAAATATCAAAATGATTCTTCCCTTGTTTTCTTTGTAATCTATTTTTATTTTATATTTTATCTTTTCTTATTGGAAGAGACACACTCTAATTGTGATGAGAGAGATTGAAAAAAAAGAGAGAGAGCTAACAGAAAAGAAAATTAGTGAAAAAAATTAAAGAGAACATTTGAGAGAAAAAGTAAATTAAAGAGAATGAGTTGAAAATAAATTAATGAAAAATATATAGAAGAAAAGATAAAAGGAGAAATAAATAAAAAAAGAGTGATCAACAAATAGGAAGAAAAAAATTTAAAAATATCTTTTATAATTATGTAGATATTTTTGTTTCGTCCATTCAATACATCACTTAATATCAATATCAATTGCTTATGAAATTAGAATTCTAATTTTGGAATGGAAAATTAAAAGGAAAATAATCTTTAGTCGTGGTATTATAATTCTCATTAAAGTAACATACTTATAACATTTGATGATAAATATCTTAAAAAAGAAGGGAGTGGTATAATTTTTAAGTTGTCGATATAATTTTGAATATATTTTGTATATTTTATGTTTCAATATAATTTTGAATGTTTTTTGTAATTTTTATTGAGTTTCTATTAAGAAGTCGAATGATCACATAAAAAATTAAAAAACTAGAAAGATAAAAATATGTGAATCACCCATTTTCTCAAGATGGAAAATAAAGTGGTAATTAAAATACAACTAGTAAGAGATTTATGATAAATTAGTATTATGTAATGCTATTTTTAATTATTGATAATATATTTTTGAAAAATGTTAAAATTCAATTTAGAATTTACTATATTGAAGATGATAAATTAAAAGAGAAACAAATTTAATTTTTTTTCTCTAAAAGTACCCTTGTCCAATAAAAGTAGCTACAAAGACTCTACCCTATAAATTATAATTTATGATGTTTACTAAATTGAAACAATATTGTTTAATAATAAATTCTAAAAATAGTTTCATTGATAATGAAAATTCATATTTATAATATGAGGATATTTGATATATTAAAATAAAATAAAATAAATCTCATTTATTTTTAATAGAAAATTTTAATAGTTAAAAATAAACTTATGTAATAATTAAAATTATACATTGTAAATCTTAAACATATTTTTTAATATTCAAAGACATTTGCTGGCTGGTATTTTAGTTTGCATAATACATAAAGTACGGCATATGTGTATTATATAATTAAATTTTCTCATAAATTAATAATTTTGAATATAAAAGTTATGCTACAACTAAAAATCATGATAAATAATTTATAAAGGTATAAATATATTTTAAATTATGATAAACTATTTATATAGTTAGAAAAAATTATTTTAGCTATAGATTTTTTTTTAACAAAACTATGGATATTTTAAGAACATTTCGAAAACACTTTTAACACCAAGATTCTTAAAAAATCGTCACGATATGAATAAAACTTTTAAACACGTTTTCATTTATAACATTAATAAAAGAATTCTTTCTTTTAACTATTTTTTGGTATACATAAATTTTCACCGTTTTATTATAGTTTAGATAATTGTTATTTTAAGCTCAAATAACCCACAATAAAAAAAATCACCTACATAATAAAAAAGACTACCTCAAATAAAATTATAAAATGTATTTATTTTTATAATTACCTTTTTAAGATTTTTCAATAATTTAATAGTATTTTTTATTTTAATTAGTATTATAATAAGAATTTTTTTTTGTTATCATAAGAAAAAGTAGACACACATGCATCTGCATGTGTTTCCATAGTTAAAAGTAATAATTTCTAAAAGCACTCTTATTTAAGTTGTGTTTCCATATTTAGAATTAATAATTTTTAAAAGCAGTCTCATTTAATTTACATGGAGATTGAAGATTATGAATATTAATTCTGCAACAAAAATAAACATATCCTGCGCAACAGACAGTCTAAAGTATCAGCTGATATTGATATTCATTTATTATTCTCATTCTTGTACCTTTTAAAATAAAAAATAAAAACTAATTTAACTTCTTTGTAAATTTGATTATTTTTAATTAAATTTCTATTAATGATTTGTTTTATGAACACACATTGTTTGGCCGGCTGTTCTATTTGAAGTTAACAGAATCTCTCGGACTTTTCTTCCTTTCATGTTTAGCAGTTGATAAGTTCAAAGCTATTTAAACTGTTAAATGCCAACTAATAAGAGGCAGCATAGTCACATCCAAAGCAAGAGACTCTGGTGGCATTTCAATGGCTGCAAGTTTTGTTGCTCCTCAACTCAAACTTGTTGTATGTGCAATTGTGGTGCTACAATTCTTAGTCACAGCAGCCACTGCTGCTGATATATTTCTTGAGTGGCACGTTTCCACTGACTTCAATTTAAAGCCTGTTTCTACTGATCAACCGGTGGGGATTATGTTCATCTTTTATATGTCTTACTCATGCATTGTTCACTAATATTGTTGCTCATATATTTGGCAGGTAATAACAATCAATGGCATGTTCCCGGGACCCCTTATAAACGCAACAACGAATGATAATATTCATGTCAATGTTTTTAATGGTTTAGATGAACCCTTGCTATTTACGTGGTATGTTGTATATTAATCTCTTCATATTAATGGCATTGACAAATATATTTGGAGTGGCACTAGAAAGCCACACCTAATGAACACTTCCAGTCATATATTTTGATTATTTTGGTATTGATTTGTTTTAGGAGGGAGAATATGGTTTAAAGTTATGGAATTTTCATTTTGGTGTAGGAATGGCATACACCAAAGGTTAAATTCATGGCAAGATGGTGTTTCTGGCACAAACTGCCCCATTCCACCTGGTTGGAATTGGACTTATGAGTTCCAAGCCAAAGACCAGATTGGCACATTTTCCTATTTTCCTTCCATCAATTTCCTTAAAGCTGGTGGAGGGTTTGGTCCAATTCGAGTCAACAATCGACCTGTGATAAGTGTTCCTTTTCCAAAACCAGAGGCAGAATTTGATCTTCTGATTGGAGACTGGTACAGCACCAGCTACAAGGTAAACTCACTGCTTCCTTGCCTAAACATTGATATTATTAGGCCTTTAGCAATTCCATGGAATGCTATTTCATTTCCTGATCTTTAATTTATTCATAGTTACTTATTTTGTATTTATTGTTTGTTGCTCTTTCTGAATATTGTTTTGACCAGGATATTAGGTCCAGGTTGTATACGGCTAAGGCTCTTCCACCTGATTGGATGCTAATAAACGGCAAAGGACCGTATATGAACAAATTTTCTCTGTCATATGAGTCTATCAATGTTACACAAGGTAAGAGGTGAATAAGACAAAGTGCTAGAGACTCACTTTATGATCATGTTGTCTATTAACTTAACTCCTTTATGATGATGTGTCTCAGGAAAAACATATCTGCTTAGGATATCAAACGTAGGGACAACTTGGAGCTTCAATTTCAGGATTCAAAATCATCAAATGGTTTTGGTTGAAACTGAAGGTTCTTATGTCAACCAAATAGAGTTGGAGTCTCTTGATGTTCATGTAGGTCAATCCTATTCAGTTCTAGTCACAGCAAACCAAGATGCTGCTGATTACTACATAGTGGCCTCTCCTAAAATGAGTAATGCCACAAATAATAGCACTCTCGTTGGCGTTGCTGTGCTTCATTATGATAACTCTACCACACCGGCTAATGGGTCTCTCCCAAGTGGTCCAGATCCCTTTGATGTGCAATTCTCCATCAACCAAGCAAAATCCATCAGGTAATTGCAGGCCACAAATGGTGCTCTTGTAGTGTACCTCATTTCCTGTGTTTGTTTGTTTGCTTTCTTTTTGTCGACATACTATAATGTGAATGTTGCAATATCAATAATGCTTATGAAAACTTAGATCCTGGAGTCAATGTTTAGAACATATTAAAACATTCACATTGTGGGTTTATTTGAATTGAAGGTGGAACCTGACCGCTGGAGCTGCAAGGCCTAATCCTCAAGGAACGTTCAATGTATCAAATGTGACAATATCTGAGACTTTCATTCTAAACGCGTCTATAGCAGCTATTGATGGGTCATCTTACTACACTGTCAACAATGTGTCTTACTTGACCCCAGATACTCCATTGAAGCTAGCTGATTACTTTTCCAATGGATCTGGAGTATATGAACTCGATGCTTTTTCTAAGAACAGTTCAAATGCTGAGGCCGTGCGTGGAGTTTTCGTTGCCAGTGCATTGCACAAAGGGTGGACGGAGATAGTGCTAAAAAACAATTTAGGCATCATTGATACTTGGCATTTAGATGGATATAGCTTCTTTGTGGTTGGGTAAGTAATCTGCTTCATTTAAAGGGTTTTACATATTTCGTGTAGAAAAGTATGCATGCCAACATTTGACATGTTATTATGAAGCTAAGTTTATAGTGAGATCCGCATGAGCATTGTTTTGTTGAATATGGAAAATTGGATGTGATAAATAAGAAATATTTGTTTGTAGAATGGAGGAAGGAGAATGGAGTGGAGAATCACGGTCAACATATAATCTGTATGATCCTGTTGGTCGCTCAAGTGTGCAAGTGTACCCTGGAGGGTGGAGTGCAGTGTATGTGTACCCTGACAACCCAGGAATGTGGAATCTCAGATCACAGAACTTGCAAAGCTGGTATTTGGGTGAAGAACTCTATGTGAGGGTTTATGATCCTGATCCCAATCCAGCCAAAGAGAAGCCTCCTCCACCGAATCTCCTTCTATGTGGTCAGTTCATGTTAAATAGTACTTTTTTTTACCCTTTAAGAACTTCGTTTTTTGAATGATGGTTTCGAAAATATGGGCTATTATGGTATTGATACTTTTGGATGTTCACAGGCAAGTATCAACCTCCTGCTCCAACTCCTGCTCCAACCCCTTCTCCAACCCCTTCTCCCTCAGTGTCCCCACCACCAAGTGCTCCGTCATCCAATGCATGCAATCTACATAAAGCAAGGTATTAGCGCAGTTTGTGCTGTTGCACCATTTATGCGAAATGCTAATAAACTAATACACCGACCTCACCTATTTTGATGAGTTTTGGTTGTTGTTTGTTATAAACTAATACTTGTTCTTTGTGTAACTTATCTGCAATATGAATAATAGGTATCTGATTGCTGCGATCACCACTGTCATATGTTTCTTCTATATTGGTCTTCATTAATTAAAACGGTGCACCAAGGAGATTGGAGATATGCACACCGGCACAAGGATACAGTTCCTGTATTTTTTTTTTCTTTTTTAGATTGGTACATCCATCATGAATGAAATTTATAGATCACAGTATTGGTTCCTTATTACTATAGTCATGTTACCTGTTTAAGTTTAAATATACGCAGGTTACAATTTCCGGTGTCATTTTTTGGCCACACTTTGGAGGACAAGTTTCTTAATCTATAGAATGATGGAAAATGATGCATGTTTTAAGTTGAACACGCAAGGCTGTCTCTATTGGTATACTATGCCATTTTTAACAAACTCATCACCAAAGACTTAATTTTCGGCAGTCAAAACAATGATTATGTTGAGACGGGTTCTTCCTCCACCTCCATAGTATCTTCCAGCACCTCCATAGTAAATGTCAAATTACAATTTTACCTTCTTAAAATTTGTTTTAATCCAATCCTATCCTTCATCCGCCGTTGTTGCACCTCTTACACACTTGCTGCTCACCTTACACTCAGAAGATAACTGACCTGATATATGTTTGAGAAGCTTAGTCTAGTCCACATAACATGAATTTCGTTAAGTGGTATCACACTAAACTGATATCTAGCTAATGCACAAGCACATGGTAATCCATGGATAGATCTGAGGACATAACTATAATGCTCACTATCGAAACCCACATGCTTAACCCTTTGCACTTCTTCAGCTATCTGTGCCAAAGCATACTTGCTAACCACACCCACTAAATGTTTGTATAATGTGATATTGAAGTTATGACCAACAACATATAGAATCATCTCAAATGAAACTTTAATTTTATTATGTTGAAGAATAAGGACGTTGTTAATTGCATCCCAACATGTACACAAATCTCCCATGCTATTCTGTAATATACGTTTCAAATTTTAATGAGCCTGTTCAACCCTGCAAGAACATAAAAGAATATTAATATCTTATATACTTATGTTGACACTCATTTCTTATTATAAAAATATTAACAAATATACCTATTTGAGGTAGTGTTGCCCAGATGCATCACCCTATCTGTCCAAGCCTTAACAAATTTCTCCTTGCGGGAAATGAGTCATGTCTTCTTCACATAATCAACAAACAAAGGCCAAGATGAAAAAATAGATTCAAACCCTTTAACAACTTCATCATATGCATCACAGTTATGACTATCTACCATAACTCCCCATGCATTCATTATAATGTCCCACGCGTCGCTAGAATTAGCGAACATTTTACATTTTAATTTAACATTCTTGTTAATGTGAAATCGACATAGTATGTTACATGTTTCAGGAAAGACAACATTGGTTGCATTCATCAAAGCAAGGTCTCTGTCACTAACAATGACTTCAGGGTACATATCTCCCCTAAAAACAACCCTCTAAGTCTCTGCAAAGTCCATATGAAGTTATTTTCACGTTCTGTTGACAATAACACAAAAGTAGTTGAAAAAGTTAATCCTGTGGATGTCACACCAACTATTTCAAGCAAAAGAAGCCTATATTTATTGGTTTTGTATGTATTATCCATCAATAGGGCAAAGCTAAATGCATTCAACAACTTAACTGAATCAGGATGTGTCCAAAAGATATCACTCACAACTTCTGAATACTAATGACACCTACTCCAGTGAATATACTGGTCACTCTCCAGTAACATCATTAATTGCTGCAATTCAGTTCTTGATCCTCTAAGTGACCTTTTGTATGTATATCTGACATTATACAATTGTTTGATTGTTGTCACATTGTCTTTATTGTTCTCTTTCAAAGTCAACAATATGTTTGACGACTTCACTTGACTCTTTGTCATGTCAATAACCAAGGCATGTTCATCAGGTCTTAATCTCCCAGCATAAGGGTGTTCAACTAATGTCTCAACAAGATCATGATTATGTAATCCACATATCACCTTCAACACCTAACCTTCTTCATTTGGAATAGGTTTACCCCGCAATCTAAATGGACAATTACACTTTCTTGTTCCTGTAAAGGTAACCTCCAAATCATTCCTGTATTTTCTATATTTTCCACTCCTTTCACAACCCAACAATACAAATGTCTCCATTCCTTATTGACCCGTTGCTTTATCAGATCTTAATATGACAACCACAAACCCAAGACAAAAAGCAACCTTCCGAACCCATTCAAGTAAATGATCTCTAGTAAGAAATATCTAAATATAACATTCATAAAAATTTCAGGGACATTATCACAATTTATCCAATAACCACATTTAGTATAACCAAATTCATTTACCTCATTTGTTGAAAAATGAAAATCACATTCATGTTCGTTAACCATAACAACACTTTGATTTGGTTCTTCCATTTTTGATATCTTATCTACTTCTTCAGAAATTTTACTGTAAAACTCTCCTTCCATCGTAGACTAAATAAATCATTCAAAAGAAACAGACAAGGAAATAAGAACAACACATACAAAATTCCTAATTAATGCTATTACAGTTTGTACAATCTGCAATTATAGAAAATTTTTAAATGAATTACGGATTGTACAATACGCAAGTCTGAAATCAAAATTTCATGACTTACGGATTATACAATCCGTAATTGTAATTTTTTTACAATTAATTGCGGATTGTACAATCTGCAATTCAATGAAAAAAAATTAGTTGCGGATTGTACAATTCGTAATAATGAAGGTGCAGGAAAATATATTACGGATTATACAATCCGCAATTACAAATATTTTTTAATGAATTGCGGATATAAATACTTTATTTCAGACTTGCAAATTGTACATTCTGCAATTTATTAAAAAAATACTATCATTGCAAATTGGAAAATCTGCGAAGAAAAAGAAATGAATCGCAGTTACCTTCGACGATGAAATTTCCTCACCAATCCCTCCTCACCCAACCCATAACCTGAACGACAGTTGCTCCAACACCTTCCACTGCTACCTTTGATAGCTGCAACCTTACACCTCCGTAAACCTTGTTGAACCTTGCACCTCCACGTTTTGTCTCTTCTCTTGTGCCTTTAATCTATTTTTCCAACACCAAAGGTACTTTCATCTTTTCCTCATAATTAAAATTGTAATATTCATAATTATGGAGGTGCAGTACTTTGATCTTTTCCTCATAATTAAAATTGTAATATTCACAATTATGGAGGTGCAGTACTTTGATCTTTTCCTCATAATTAAAATTGTAATATTCACAATTATGGAGGTGCAGGAAGACACTATAGAGGTTGAGGTGCAGGAAGAATCCGTCTTATGTTGAACCTGACCTTATGACAGTAGGAGCAAGTGACTTGGTTCTTTCATAGAATCTTTAATTAAATGTTTAGAATTTAAATTTCTTTAAAATTCTCATTAAATTGACGTATCAAGGACTAACTCGCTACACCTTGTAATCATAAGCAGAAAATTGATTTAAGCTAGTGCTAATGCAAGTGTTGCCCTCATTTCCCCTCCACTCCTCTTCTCATTTATTTAACACAATACAACTATATTTTCATGCATACGTGACTATTCTCTAGAAAATATTTTGCAGGTTGAAAGAGTCAAATATATACAATATATTAAATTAGTTTTTTTTAACTGGGTAATATAACTTTTATTATGTAAAAATTTAAGTATATATAATCAGATTATTATTGAAAGCTCTTATAATCTGTATTAATATAATGTAACAAATATGTGCAGAAAGAAGAGAAAGAGAACATAAAAAAAAAGAAGTGGAAATTGAGAAAAGAGGTGGAAGATCTTTAATATAAGACATAGTTTATTTCATATTTAAAATTTGAAATAAAATCATAGAACATTTGGGTAAAGGACAAATATTCCTACCACTTATACCATCCAATGTTGGCATTAATTAATTTAGGATATATATATATATATATATATATATATATATATATATATATATATATATATATATATATATATAATGATGATAGTTTTTATGATTTGAAATTTTTGTAGACAGAGAAAGGTGTTCATGCCTTTTGATTCCCAAAGAAGGGTGATGATGAATGTGCTTTTGAGAGCTCTCCATTGAATAGGAAAGGATTTTAACTTTTTTTCTTTTTCAAAGGGTGACCGGTCTCTTTATATCAAGGAGGGTTATCCCTAAATGATAATAAAATTTTATGCTTCATTGAATATGAAACGGCAGTAAAATTATGCGATCCCCGTGTGAGTCTTGCACCCTTATTAGTAGTAGTGATTTATGTTTTAATTATTATGAAATTTGAGGTTCACTTGAGGAGTATTTAAATGTTATAATTCTAGATATTGAGGAAAAAAACTTAAAGATAATTTCTGACTGACTAGAAGTAACCTAAACTCTATCACCTCCTACTCGTTGAAGTCTAAACAAGAAAATTATAGGTTCTAAGACAACGTACCTTGCAACATAAACCACAATTATAAAAATGCTATGTACTGTACTAGTTAAGAAACTAATCCTCTGCTAATATAATTGAATCATAGCATTCAAAAACTTCATTTGTAAGTTCATTAATACATACAAATCTTAGGCACAGATATATAGACTAACAGTTTTTAGAGAACTAGTGAATATTATTTTTATAATATTTGGTTTATAATAAAATATGTCTTAGTCATTTAAGTAAAATAAAAAATAAAAAGTTATAAAGGTAGATGCTTAATCATATACTTATTAGGAATTTGGGTTTGTTTGAGTCAATCTAGGTCTCTATTTAGTTTTTTTTTAGCCCAAGTTCAATATTGAAAAAGACCACTTTAATTAAAGAATATGAAACATCAAGGACACAATATCTTTATTTGTAAAATTTGCATACTATAGTTTAAGAATTTATGTTAAGCCTTGTATTTTAGGACAAATAGTATAGGATTTTGAGCCTTTAGCGTTATAGACACACACATCCACATAAGAGAGTCTTGGATGCCAAGGTGGCTTCTTCTCTTCATGCCACATGTCAACCTATCATTTGAGAGGGTTGAAGATTGGTGCGCAAGTAATCTCCTTGCCACATGGCAACCTCTCACTTAAGAGGATTTTGAAGCCTGTGTCATGAGTTACTCATGCCTCATGTTAACTTATGAGTGGAGAGGATTTCTGGAGCTTGTGCCACAAGCTTGTACGTCTAGAGTAGTATAAATAAGAGTGTTGGCTTATATAATTTCTTACTTGGAATGAGTAATGAATTGCTACCAATTGTGCTTCTACTTGATATTGAGTTCTCTTTAGGATAGTCTCCTACGTAGACTCTCTCCTAAACTCCTCCTAGTTGTGTTGGTCCAATCTCACACTAGTTCTTAGTCATCAAACATCTCACAAACTGAGATTTCACTTCATCTCAATCACCTCCCACAAGCTTCCTTCAAACTCCATTGAAGATAAAGAAAACCAAAAACGTGTGAAGAAAAGAACATCTACACTATCAATTTACCTAACAATCTACCAACTCTAGTATAAATATATCTTTTATGATAGGATAATTCCTTACATATCTCGTATCGATGAATCTTCAACACCAAGTCAATGTGATAAACCTCCATCAACTCCCATCACATGATACATTTATGTATCTAAATGAATGTACCATTACAATTAAATCCCCTAAACTAATAATTACACTAGTTATTAACATCTCATTAGCATCATACTTGTTACAACCTCCGTACATATATATTTATCATAATAATAACAATTTGGTTATTACGTATAATATCATTGACAGTATATTACATGCTTAATAACTTTGTTGGTCTTGATTGTTTCTTCAAGTTCATCCCACTATTTTGAATGTTTTTAATTTGGTCATTTAAAAAAACGAATTGATACAGTGATAATGTTAATTTTCACTATTATATTTAATCATTTTTATATTAACATAATCAATTCTTATTTAGCATTTAACTTACATAGTCACTATTTTGATTCCTTTTTGTAAGTAATTGGATATTGGTTACACTCATAATTATACCACTAATCCCCATTATTTTTGTCTAAAAATTGAACAAGAAGTACTTGAGGTTAAGAAAAGCAATACTGGAATCCATGGAAGCGTAGACGAAAGATCAACTTTGAGATTTCCAAAATATTACCTGCACTAGACGCCACTTAAATAAAGACAAGTGCCATGAAGGTATAGAAAATCCCTTGTCACCAACACTAAGTGCCACTCGTCTAAAGTTGGGCGCCAACTCCCAATGGTCTTCTGCATTAGGCACCACATGGCTAGCATTGAGCACCACTTGGATATAGAGATATTTTTCTTGCGATTGAATGCATGCTCCCAACATGGATTGACTCACATTGAGCGCCAAGTGGAAAGAGTGATAATTTATTGTGTCTGAGTGCTTGCGCCCAACTAAAGTGTCTAGCATTACACCCTACTTTTGTCAACATGACACCTTTGACTTATTTCTCCTTATTTCTTCAAGAGAAAGGTGGGCCTTATGATTTTCTAAGGAAAAAAATGAGCTTTATTGTTGACTTCTTCGGCAAGTGCAATGAGTCATGTCTTTCCGCCTTATTTATAGTGGATTTCCAGTAGGATGTAACTGATAAGAACAATTCCTTATACATAGTGCTCTTGCAACTTCATTCTCATTGAACTCACCAAATGTGGTCCTCAACCTCTAATACATGGATTCATCACCATCTTTGAAGTGGAGGGGGTTACCCATCTTCCTCTCACTTATGCCCTTCTTTCCTGAGGATATTGATCCTCACCCCAAGCATTTGCATAAAATTTGTATACAACTTTTGGATCAAACTTGGATTGTAGATCAGCCAACCTCATCCAGTTCCTCCTTAGCAAACCATTCAAAAATGGGTCATATTCTCTTGGTTTAAGTTGCACTTTTCTTTTGGGAATAAATGACCAATTCTTGATATTTTCATACCTCTTTGCTTTTCTTTGTCTTTGAACAAATGTCTCATATGGGGGGTTCCGCAAATGATGTTTCAATTCTAACTCTTTTCCTTAGGAAGTACCAACAATTGTGCTTTTAGTATGACCCATCTGTTTCAACATCAAATAACCATCATCAAGAATAAGAATATCAAGATGTGCTGCAAAATAATAACTATCATTATAAGCATTATATATGATGTACATTTAATAACTATGCCTAACTAGTTCATACTCAAGTATTTTTCAAGTTTGGCATTTTATCAAACACTTGGTATGCACCACATAAAATTTTGTAAAATGAGTAAGGATGAATGTTCCAAGCCACAAATAAGGTAGATATCATGCTCAACATGCATACAATTGAATGGATCAAGTTCAAAACAACCAACAGTTCAACACATGCACATTCAAATACTCGCTCAAATCACAAGAGGACTTAGGGTTTTCTAATAAAAAATGGAATTAGGATATGAAACCAACGATTGGAAGAGGGAAATGTGACTAAGAATCACTTACCTTGAAGATTTTCAAGCAAAGATTTGAGATTGTGCAGTGATCATAGAAGGTGAGCGAGAGAATGAGCAAAGGGGGTGCATAAAACAATGAGTGAAAGAGTAAGCGAATGGCTCACTTAAGGTTTTCCAAATTTATGACAACATTACACGAGACTCTCGATCAAGCGAGTCATTTTCACTTGAGTTAGGATGAGGCACACAACTTAAGTGAACTCTCACCTCGGCAATACCTACATCGCCCAGGCGAAAACGCTTCAAAGAGCACCTTTGATTTTACACAGGCCTCACTCAAGCTAGTCATAAGTCACCTAGGCGAGAACAATTTTCTCAAGGTATTCACTCAAGCGACACCCATCTTACTCAGGCGAGAATCGTTCAGAGAGCACCCCTAATTTTCAAAGAGCTCACTCAAGCGACGCCAATCTTGCACAGGCGAGTTAGTGAGCTCGCTCAAGCAAGACTTGTCCAGAGAGCACACTTAATTTTATAAGGGCCTGCTCAAGTGACCCCAGACTCGCTCAGGCGAGAGTTGCAAAACAAACTTGTCTTCATTTTTCATGCAAATTTCGCTCAAGAGAGACATTCTCGCTTAAGCAAAAATGTCCGTGCAACTATCCTGAGTTATTTTGTGCATTTTTTTAAATCATTTCCTTTTTCCTCACTCTTTTTCTCCACTTTTTTTCTTCCATTCACTGCAAATGCATTTCAAAAATGATCCAAGGTTCATTTTGTATTGATCCACATGGTTCTAAAACTCAATTTTTCAAAATGAGCTAAAAACACACATTTACAAGCATTTAACCACTCAAGAACCACATTCCAAACTTGTACACCTGCACTATATCATCTTTTTTCTTCCATTCACTATAAGTGCATTTCAAAAATGATCCAAGGTTCATTTTGTATTGATCCACATAGTTCTAAAACTCAATTTTTCAAAATGAGCTAAAAACACACATTTAAAAGCATTTAACCACTCAAGAACCACATTCTAAACTTGTACACCTGCACTATATCATCCATGTAATTCCAAATGCAAAGAAATGCATGGTCCTTGGTCATGAGATGGTCAAATAAGAAAAATGCTTCAAAACATATTAATGTACAATCTTCACACAATTATTATGAAAACATAAGTTTTAAAGTTAAAAAAACATTGGGTTGCCTCTCAAAAAGCGCTCGTTTAACATATCTTGATGCTTGATGATCATGAGTCATTTATGAATAAGTGTGGTGAGCCTTTCAATCTCACCACCAAAGATAGTATTTCAATCTTTGTGCATTTATAGTCCAACTTCTATGTGATTCAGGATCCTCCACTTCCACTACACCATAAGGTTTGACTAGCATAACCAGAAAAGGGTCTGACCATTTAGACTTTAATTTTTCAGAAAAAAAACTTTAATCTTAAATTGAATAATATCACAGATTGTCCTGGATAGAAGTTTCTCTTTAAAATTCTCTTGTCATGGTAGGCTTTAGCACGCTCCTTATAGATTTTTGAGGATTAATAAGCATTGAACCTCACTTTTTACCATAACACTAACTCAAGAAAAAACTAGACTAAAGAAACTTAATTCAAAACAATTTTCAATCACATAAAAGTGTTTTACTCCTCACCAAGATATTTAAGATAGAGTTATATATATAAAATAATGAATAATTGTTTCATAATTTAGAAAGAAGGTAATATATATATATATATATATATATATATATATTGATTTTTATACAATAAATTTTGAATAATTGAATTTTTATCTATTGTCGCAACCGGAATCACAACAGGGCAATAAAAAATTTATTTTAAAATATTTAGATTGGGATTGAAGTCGCCACCATAGTTTATTATGGAAAATCATAAAAAACCAAAATTAAGAAAAATAGTCTACGAACCAAATTTAGGATTCGAGAGTCGGTTACGTATAGAGAAGGTATTAATACCCCACAACTCCCGTCCTAAGACAATACCTTTAATCAAATAGGAAAATGATTATGGTTTAATAACATGTTATTTTTCCCGAAAAAACATGATGACAATAAAGATGCAATTAAATAGAAATGAAAATGAAAATGCAAATAAAAATAAATAAAAAACTATTAAAAATGAAATTAAAAATAAATAAATAAATAATAAAGACAATTGAAGGCAAACAAATAAATAAATATAAAAAAGTAAAGATACAATAAGAATGGATAAATAAAATGATAAAAATAAATAAAAATGCAAATAAAAGATAAAAAAATAAAATAATAAAAGGTGCCATAAACATTAAATAAAGATGCAAAAGAAAAAATAAATAAAAACAAACACAAATATGAAAGAAATAAAAATAATTAGAGTAAGAATAAACAATAAAAATAATGCAAATAAAACAAAGAAAATATTTTTTATTTCTTTGGTTCGACAAGGATTGATCTTGGTCTTACGTTTTTATATCCGTGATAGAAAACCAGGGTTAATGTAGTTCTAATTTTTGAAATTGGTTTGTTATGATTCTTGGTATTTATTATTTTTTTATTTTTGAAAATTTTATATTTTATAAATTTTTTAAAGAAAGTTTTATATTATTTTTTTGAAAATTGCTTCATATTTTTTATTAAAAAAACATTGTTTTATTTATATTTTTCTATTTTTTCTGAAAATTGATAATTCATTAAGTTTTTAAGAAGCATTTTATATTCTCCTTGAGAATTTGAAATTTTTTTATATTTTATATTTATCTTTTTTTAAAAAATCAGCATGATAAGGGCTCAATCTCAGGGTACCATAGTGGCTCTCAAACAAGGCAATCACATATGCATGAGATTAAGCAATCAGAACATACCAATTGAAGATCCTGAAAAAAAACGTGTTTTCCTTTTATTAACAACTTTTGAAAATGTTTTATATTTTTTATTTATTTACAAAAAATCAAAGCGATAAGGGCTTAATCTCAGGGTACCATAGTAGATCTCAAACAAGGCAATCACATGTGTATATAAAGTATATGAGATCAAGTAATCAAATCATACCAGTTGAAGATCCTCAAAAAAACATGTTCCCCTTTCATTAACAACTTTTTTGAAAATATTTTATATTTTATATTTATTTTTTTTAAATCAAAGTGATAAGGGATGAATCTCAGAGTACCATAGTAACTCTCAAACAAGGCAATCACATGTGCATATAAAGTATATACATGTGCATATAAAGTATATGAGATCAAGTAATCAGATCATACCAGTTGAAGATCCTCAAAAAACGTGTTCCCTTTTATTAAGGGCTTTTGAAAATGTTTTATATTTTTTATTTATTTTTTCAAAAAAATCAAAGCGATAAGGACTGAATCTCAAGATACCATAGTAGCTCTCAAACAAGACAATCACACGTGCATATAAAGTTTATGAGATCAAGTAATCAGATCATAAGATCATATCAGTTGAAGATCCTCAAAAAAACGTGTTTCCCTTTTCTCTTAATTCGAACTTTCAAATTTTTTATCCACCACGTATGCTTAGGATCTTTTTTAGTATCTCTCCAGTATTTTTCGTGTGTGTGCCTATTGAGTGTGCATGCCTATTTATACTAGTACTATCCTGTTCACTTTTAATTGGGATTTGTACCTATTAGTTTTTTATTATCTCCACTTAATTGTATTTTTACAAAACTGCCAATCAAATATTAAATGGTAAGAATGAATCTGAAATACAAAATGGGCAGAGTCATAAAACGGCTAGTGTTGTGACAGAAATAAAACCCCTGTGCGTAATCAATTATGGCTAAAGACAGGGGATATCAATAACTACTCAGAATAATTAGAATGAATGTGGAAAATAAATGGAAAATAATTGAGTGTAACAACACAATGAACGGGGACAGGTCTACTAACATACCACATATTTATTATTTATTTATTTTTATTATTTTATTTTATTTTTCTAATTTTTGTTTTTTTAATTATTATTTTTAAATTATTATTTCTCAAAAAATGAAACATATAAGATGAAAACTAAATTTTCTCTTTTTTTATTAATTTTATTAAGAGCAACTTGAAAAATAAAATGAGTCAGCAAATAAAACAATTGTAACAGTTCAAAAAAAGATAATGAACCAATTATTAGACAATCAACATTTAATTCAAAATCACCAACATTTAATCACCATTTGTAATTAATCGGAATAACAATCAGCTCAACTATTCAAATTTCTAACCTTTATATTTTTTAAGTTCTTCTCCATTTTCGTGTAATTAATGGGTCTCAGAAAAGACAGGTAGGCAGGTAAAAAGAGAGGGTCAATGTGACATGGCAACACTTTAATGACAATTTTATTTTTATTATTTTTTTAACACACTTTTAATGGGCTGTTTTTTTATTTTACTTTTTTCTTTTTACGAATTTTATTTTAAAACTTTATTTATAAAATAAAATGAAACCAAAACTCTCCTTTTCTATTTTAATTTCCTTCCTTTTTATATTTTGTAATAATTTTATTTACACAGACGAAATTGGGTATTGACAACTGCCCTCTTTACTTAACTTTTACTGAATAATTTGAAAATCCAGATTTTCGCATTGTCACAATAGAAGATAAGTAAAGATGAAAACACTAATTTTGTTCGGTTTGAAAATAAAAATAGATTCATGGATAGAGGCTGAGACCTTGTACTTTGATGAGAGGGTCACGAACCTTGAACTGACTTTGTACTAAGACGAAAAGGTCATAAATTTTGAATTGAACCGACCTTTTACTAAGACGAGAAGGTCGATGTTTTTCCTTTTGACCTAGTACTGAGATGAGAGGGTCGTAAACATTATTTTTGAACTGACCTTGTACTGAGACGAGAGGATCATAAACTTTGATTTTTGAACCGACCTTGTACTGAGACGAGAGGGTCATTGTTCTTCATTTTGACCTTGTACTGAGATGAGAGGGTCATAAACTTTGATTTTTGAACTGACCTTGTACTAAACCGAGAGGGTCGTTGTTCTTCATTTTGACATTGTACTAGGATGAGAGGATCGTAAACTTTGATTTTTGAACTGACCTTGTATTGAGACAAGAGGGTTGTACCTTTTGATTAAATCTCCGGACAATGTCACTAAGATTATACAACGGTGTTGTAAAATATGGAGATACGACATTAAGTCCTTTCTCAAAATATTTTCTATTGATTTGCATGAAATTTGATATTCTTTGTTAAAAGATGTATGTTGGATGCATGACAATGCATGAATTTTTTATTTTGTTTCTTTTTTAATAATGCATTTATGAATGCATGAAACTTCGTGAACCTTTTGAATGAAAACTTTAAATGTCTGAAATTTACTTGAATGTGAATTTTTTATTTTCTTTTTCTTTTTCTTTTTTTTTGAAAAATGTATATGTATGCATGAAACTTTGCCTGTATATAGATTTTTGCTTTCGGTGAAAATACATGTTTGAATGCATGAAATTTGACTTTTTTTTCTTTTTGAAGAGTGAATTTATGAATGCATGAAACTTTGTGAATTTTTTTTAATGCATGTAATTTTGAGTTTTTTCTTTTAATGCATATATGAATGCATGATGATTGACTTAGTTTTTTCCTTGTTGAGAATGTGTGTGAGTTTATTTGAGCATGTGAAATTTTGTTGTTTTTTTTCAATGAGAGAGTATATACAAGGGTTCAGTCATGTACACAATATGTACAAATAATTTTCAAAAAGAATGTATATGCAGGTATGTACAATAGATTTTGTTCAATGACTTTTTTCCAAAAAGTAAGAACAGGTGATTTTTTTCACATATATACAAAAATATTTTTTTTTCTTTTCCCAACAAGTTTTTAGTGTAGAATCAAATGTTCCTTGTAAGACTAAATTCATTAGATGCTGACGTTTCTAAAAAATCTCATAAAGTTGAAGCACATGTCAACAAAGATAATAATTGGCTTTCTGTTTAAAAACACAACTCTGATGTATGCTTGAACCCTTAGCCCAATGACAAATGGGTAAGTTAGAACTTGAGGCATTTGTTAGGTATAGGAAAAGTGCATCTTCCAACAGGATTGCCCCAATTGCAGTCGATCAGGCTTTAGGTTTAAGTGAAGACACGATTGTTTCTAACAGGGAGATGACTTTATAAGGAAGCCTAAATCGAATTGTCCCAGTTTGTATGGGCGAAGGTAATGATAAGGTATGTGTGAAGGATGAGTAGTAAGGTAAAAATTTGATGAAGGTGCAAATGAAATCGAATTGGCTTAGTTTATATGTACAAGGGTTATGAATGATTAACCATTTTTGTTAGGTAGGAATGGAGTACCAAGGGTATGAAAGAAATAAGATTTCCCCAAGTTGGTATATACAAGGGTAATGTTGAGATATGTATGAAGGATTGACTATTTATGTGAAAATGGGGTGGCAAGGGTATGAAAGGAACTGGATTGCCCCATGAAGCTTTATCCTCGACTGACTTGTAGATTGGCAAAACTTTTAGTCTAACAGAAGCACTTTAATAAATTTTCTTTCTTTTTTCTTTTTTTAATTTTTTTTCTTAACACACATTATCAATCACATCATCTTGTTACAAATTTAATCCTTATGAAAATCATAGCAATCATTCATCAATCAATATGGACTTTATTGGGCTTGTAATGTGGCCAGGGATAAAAAGGATTATGAAAGAAAGGATATAAAGGCTCAAAAATTATTTTTTGGGTTTTATATTGAAACAAGGACCATCAACCAAATAATATGCACAATCAAGGTCTTCTTCTATGAGCTCTTTGTATCACGTTCCCTTTCTCTGTTTTCTTTCTCATTAGAAAGCCCTTGTTGTATTCACTCCTTGACGAATTTTTGAGAATTTCTCTTTTACTTCTTTTTCTCTCTCTTTTTCTCTTTTCTCCTTTTTCAATTTATTTTCTTTTCTTGAGAAGCTTTTGATGTACTCCTTACTTGATGTGTATCTCCTTTAGGCTTTCAAGAACTATTAATGATATTCCTTTCTTAATGACTTTAGAGCTTTGACATATACATTTTGCAACCTTGAGCTCTGTTTTAATATGTTGACGATCCTCATTAGGGGTATTTGAAATAAATAATTACTTTTGGCTCAAAGAAGGTACAAAGGATTTGGAAAAGTGTTTAGGATGAATAAACATAGTCATATATCACTTCGAATCATGATTGCTTAATCTTCAGAAAGATTAACAGTGAAACAAAATTTAATGACTTCCAACACATGCCTTTCTTCTTTTTATTTCTTTTTTTTGGTGTCCTATCTTTTGCTTAGATCGCCCTTGTGGGTTTTCAATCTAACGGACTTTTATTATTTTTTATTATTATATATATTTTTTAGCGCCTCTGAAGATAAGAAATAGAAACAATCTTTTTGTTAGTAGTAGAAACACAACATTTCTGTCTCGGTGTAAGAGTTTCCTTAGGCAATGGCAATCATTGAGGCAAATCTTTTTCTTTGGATATTTTGAGAGTTTTTATGCTTTTCAAGAATTTTGGGAGGGTGAAAGATATCAAGCACTATACCGAGACAGTTTCCTTAAGAGAGCCAGTTTTCACCTTTGTTAAATATTTTGCTATTCACAATTCATTTTATCATTTACTATCTTATGAACTCAATAATTTAGGAACACATGATTCATCTCATTGAAAAAGAACTTCTAAATTTTACAAGAGAAGTTTTAACATTTACAATACAAGTTTGTACAAAAGAAAACCCTGTCTTTATGGAATCATATCAAACATAGAAATTTTTGACTGTGTTAGAGTTGACTAGCAAATGCAACTCTTTCCATCCATCCTTGGGAGAATTAGTGCACCTCAAGGCAAGGCCTTTTCTACCACGTAAGGGCCTTCATAATTTGGCATCCACTTCTCTCTATTATCCCTTTGGACTGATATGATCTTTTTCATCACCAATTCACCTTCTTGGAATTCTCTACGACGAACCTTCTTATCAAATGCTCTCTTCATTCTTCTTTGGTATAATTGTCCATGACAAACTGCTGCTAGTCTTTTTTCATCAATGAGGTTGAGCTGGTCAAGCCTGGCTTGCACTCATTTAGCCTCTTCTAATTGAGCCTCCATCAATACTCCCAGGGAAGGAATTTCAACTTCGAAAGGAAGAACTGCTTCCATCCCATACACCAATGAGAAAGGTGTTACTCCTGTCAACGTTCGCACTGAAGTATGGTATCCATGTAAAGCAAATGGTAGCATTTCGTGTCAGTCTTTATATATCACTACCATTTTCTAGACAATTTTCTTTATGGTCTGTTTTTGCCGCTTCTACTACTCTATTCATCTTGGGTCGATAAGGAGTAGAATTATGATGTTGAATCTTGAATTCTTCACATAGCTCAGACATCATTTTGTTATTCAAATTTGTAGCATTATCAGTAATGATTCTGCTAGGCAGACCATATATGCAAATGATCTCTCTTTTGGTGAACTTTGCTACTACCTTTCTTGTCACATTAGCATAAGAAGAAGCCTCCACTCATTTGGTGAAGTAATCTATAGCCACCAGAATGAAACGATGCCCATTTGAGGCTTTTGGCTCAATAGCTCTGATGACATCTATACCCCACATGGAAAATGACCATGGTGCGGATAACACATTCAACGTCATGGTAAGACATTGATATTGTTTGCATATGCCTAACATTTATGACATTTCCTTTCATGAATGCAACAATCATTTCCCATTGTCAGCCAGAAATACCCTACTCTCAAAATATTTCTAGCCATTGAATGACCATTCATGTGAGTTTCAAAGGTTCCCTCATGGACTTCTCTTAAAATCAATTCTGCTTCTTTTGCATCTACGCATCTGAGGAGCATCATATCATGATTCCTTTTGTACAACACATCCCCACTTAACACAAATTTTGCAGCCAATCTTCTTAACATCCTTTTGTCATTCTCATTAGATTCCTCTGGATATTCTTTGTTTTTGAGGTATCTCTTGATATCAAAATACCATGGCTTGTCGTCTGATTCTTCTTCTATGAAGGAACAATAAGTTGAATGTTCGTGACTCTTCATCTTGATCATTCGTAATTCACCTCCTCGGTTTACCTCGAACATGGATGATAAGGTAGCCAAAGCATCAGCTAATTGATTATCTTCCCTCGAGATGTGATGAAATGTTATAATATCAAAATACTCCACTAATCCCTTAATGTATGCTTGATAAGGAATCAATTTTTGATCTCGAGTTTCCCACTCTCCCTTTACTTGCTGGAAGACGAGGACAAAATCACCATACACTTCTAAAAATTTTGCCCCAAATTCAATGGCAGGTCGAATACCTATAACACACGCTTTATACTATGTGGTATTGTTGGTACAATCGAAACATAATCTTGTTGTCATAGGTATGTATTTCTTCGTAGGAGAGATAATAATTGCTCCTATTCCATGTCCCAATGCATTAGATGCCCCATCAAATAACAATGTCCACATATTCTCATTATTTTCATATTCAAGGACCATAATTTCTTTATCTGGGAATTCAGGCTGCATGAATTGGTAATCTTCAATGGGTTGGTGCGCCAACTAGTCTGCAAGGGAACTGCCTTTGATAGCTTTTTGAGTAACATATTGTATGTCATATTCAGATAAAAGCATTTGCCATCGAGCTATTCTCCCCGTAAGAGCAGATTTTTCAAAGATATACTTGATTGGATCCATCTTGGAGATTAACAATGTTGTGTGACTTAGCATATATTGTCTCGATCTGTGAGTAGCCCAAGCCAAAGCACAACAAGTCCGTTCTAATGCGGAATATCTTTGCTTACAATCTGTAAATCTCTTGCTCAGGTAATAAATAGCCTGCTCTTTCCTTCCCGTTTCATCATGCTGACCTAGAACATATCCCATTGATCCATCTAACATTGTCAAGTATAAAATAAGAGGTCGCCCAGGAACTGATAGACGTAATATTGGGAGTTCTTGTAGATATTACTTAATGTTATCAAAAGCTACTTGATAGTTTTCATTCCATTCTTTGGTCTAATTTTTGTGTGGCAATTTGAATATGGGCTCACAAGTGGAAGTCAATTATGAAATAAATCTAGCAATATAGTTTAGTCTTCCTAGAAAACCCCGAATTTCTTTTCCTGTGCAAGGATGTGGCATTTCTAGAATTGTGCGAACCTTGTCTAGGTCCACCTCAATCCCCTTTTGACTCACAACGAAACCTAGATGTTTTCCAGATCTTACGTCAAAAAGTGTTTTTTGCCGGATTCAGCCCGAGCTTGAATTTTCTTAATCTTTCAAACAATTTTCTTAAATTAGCTATATGCTCTTCTTCAGATTTAGACTTGGCATTCATATCATCAACATAAACTTCAATTTCTTTATGCATCATGTCATGAAAAAAGGTTACCATTGCCCTCTGATACGCTGCTCCATCATTTTTTAGTTTGAATGACATCACTTTATAACAAAAGTTCCCCATAGAGTAATGAAAGTAATCTTCTCCATATCTTTCGGTGTCATCTTAATCTGATTATACCCGAAGAAACCATCCATGAATAAGTATAATGAAGATGTAGTAGTGTTGTCCACTAGCGTATCGATATATGGTAGTGGGAAATCATCCTTAGGACTGACTCTATTCAAATCCCGATAATCAACACACATTCACACCTTCTTATCTTTCTTCGGTACTAGCACGACATTTGCTACCCATTGAGGGTATTTGGCTACCGCCAGAAAAGCCGCATTAAATTATTTTTCCAGTTCTTATTTTATCTTCAGTGTCATTTCACGTTTTATTCTTCACAATTTCTGCTTAATCAGAGAACATTCTTCTTATTATGATGGTTGATATTTATCCTTTTTTTACTTTAAATATTTTATATTTTATTAATTTTTTTGAAAGAAAATTTTATATTCTTTTATTTTTGAAAATTGTTTTACATCTTTTGTTAAAAAAAACACTGCTTTATTTATTTATTTTTTCTATTTTTTTCCAAAAATTGATATTTTATTAAGTTTTTAGGAAGCATTTTATATTCTTCTTGAGAATTTGAAAATGTTTTATATTATTTTTTTAAAATAAAAATCAAAACGATAAAGTTGAATCTCAGATATCATAATAGCTCTCAAACAAGACAATCACATGTGCATATAAAGTATATGAAATCAAACAATCAGAACATATTAGATACCAATTGAAGATCCTCAAACAACGTGTTCCCTTTTCATTAATAACTTTGACTTTCATTAACTTTTGAAAATGTTTTATATTATTTATTTATTTTTTTTAAAAAAAAATCAAAACGATAAGGGTCTGAATCTTAGGTATCATAGTAGCTCTCAAACAAGGCAAATCACATGTACATATAAAGTATATGAGATCAAGTAATGAGATCAAGTAATGAGATCATACCAATTAAAGATCCTCAAAAAACGTGTTCCCCTCTCATTATAAGGGTTAAATATCAGGAGGGTACCTTAGTAGCTGTCAAACAAGACAATCACATGTGCATATAAAGTATATGAGATCAAGTAATTAGATCATATCAGTTGAAGATCCTCAAAAACCGCGTTCCCCTTTCATTAACAACTTTTGAAAATGTTTTATATTTTTTATTTATTTTTTTAAAAAAATCAAAGCGATAAGGGCTAAATATCAGGGTACCATAGTAGCTCTTAAACAAGGCAATATGTGCATATAAAATATATGAGATCAAGTAATGAGATTATACCAGTTGAAGATACTAAACAAAATGTGTTACCCTTTTCTCTAAATTCGAACCTTCAAATTTTCTGCTCTCCACTATGCGATAGGATCCTTTTTAGTATCTCTCCAGTATTTCCTTTTTAGTATCTCTCCAGTATATTTTATTTTTTGTGTGTGTGCCTGTTGAGTGTGCATACCTATTTATACTAGTACTACCCTGTTCACTTTTAATTGGGATTTGAATCTATTAATTTCTGATTATCTCCACTTAATTGTATTTTTACGCCAATCAAATATTAAACGAGAAGAATGAACCTGGAATACAAAATGGGTAGAGTCATAAAACTGCTACAGTTGTAGCAGAAATAAAACCCCCATGCATAAAGGTATGGATATCAATTACTACTAATAATTAGAATGAATGTGGAAAATAAATGAAGAATAATTTAATGTAACAACACAATGAATAGGAACAACTTTACTAATGTACCACATATTTATTATTATTTTATTTTATTTTTTATTTTCATTTTTTTAATTATTATTTTTTTAAAATTATTGTTTCTAGAAAAATGAAACATATAAGATGAAAACTGAGTTTTCTCCTTTTTTTTATTAACTTTATTAAGAGCAACTTGAAAAATAAAAGGAGTCACCAAATAAAACCATCATAACAGTTCAAAAAAAGATAATGCACCAATTATTAGACAATCAACATTTAATTAAAAATCACCAACATTTAATCACAATTTCTAATTGATCAGAATAATAATTAGCTTAACTATTCAAATTTTTAATCTTTCTATTCTTTTTTTAATTTATTCTCAATTTATTTTTGTGTAAGTAATAGGCTGCAAGATAGAAAGAGAGAGACGATGTGACATGTCAACACTTTAATTACAATTTTATTTTTATTATTTTTTTAACATACTTTTAATGAACTGATTTTCTTTACTTTTTTTTTTCTTTTTACGAATTTTTTTAAAACTTTATTCATAAAATAAAATGAAACGAAAACATTTCTTTTTTATTTTAATTTTTATATTTTGTAATAATTTTATTTGTCTAGACGAAATTGAATGTTGACATTTATAAATTTTTTAAATTAAATAATAAAATATTTATACTCCTATCTCATCTGAACTATCTCTATTTCTAAACAAATTAACTCGATACTTACATTATAAATATATTTTTAGTTTACGGATATGAGTGTTAAATTATAACTATTTATAAGAATATATACATAAAAGTATATTATCATATCTTAAATAGTTTTAATTTCACATTTCTTCTTTATCTCTTAGAATTAATTTTCATATTTCTATGTTTTCTTATAATTTATTTTCCTAAAGTTTGGTTGAGTGCTAATTTACAGAAAAAATTTATCTAATATATATATATATATATATATATATATATATATATATATATATATATATATATATATATATATATATTCAAATGAATGTATTTGATAGGTTGGGTCTCTATGGAGTGGATAAAAAAAGTTTGTTTTCAAATACAATTTTAAAATCAAAATATTTATAAGAAAATATAACTGAACATAAATATAGAAAAAATAGTAATTATGTGGTGGCAGAGTTATCCCCACATATAGTAAGAACATAATTTTAAAATTATAAACAAAAATTTATAAAACGTAAATTAAGTAAAAAAAAATATTATTTCATTTTCATCTATGGAACACAATTTGTTCTGAAATCTGTATTTGACACCGTGACCACCAATAATAGGCTTTAGTGTCCAACCACATTTTGGACATAATATCTCTAAGGAATTACTTATGGAAACAAAAATAAAATATATATTTCATAGAGGCAATATTCATGTAAAAATATATCAAGAGACGAGATAGGTTATTCCAAAAAGTATCGTTCATAAATTATTTCTTTTAATAACTCTCTCTCTCTCTCTCTCTCTCTATATATATATATATATATATATATATATATATATATTACTTTTTAATCAATAATTAAATATTTTGATAATAATTTAAGAATTATAACTCCCTATAATTGATTTAGTGACGACAGTTTGAGCAATATACACAATATTTTAAGTTAAAACCTTATTATTGTACAAACAAAAAAGTTATATATACTAAATTTAGATAAATAAATAAAAAAATATGTAGTTAATACTATCTTAATGCAAATATTTACTTATATTTTTGAAAAAAATCTAATCACCTTATTTGACATGTCACTAGATAAATTATATAAAATTTATAGATATTGATTATAAGATTATATAAAATTAATAGAATTTTACTTCGCGCACAACTTTTGAAACTTTATATACAGTAAAAGATATATATATATATATATATATATATATATATATATATATATATATATATATATATAACATAAATATATATATTATATAATATATATATATATATATATATATATATATATATATATATTTAACATAAATATTTATATTATATAAAATTATAATTATCAACAAAATTCACTTTTCATAAGAATATGAAAAGGATCAAATTCATGAAAAGAACTATACTTTTTTTATGGTCTCAAATTATCTTTATTTTATTTTTTCTTGTAATCTTTTTAATATATTTCAACTAGTTAACGTTGATGTATATTTTTAATTTAAATGATAATAACTTTTAACAATTATTAATAGTTATAAACATTATTATATAACAATTTTCATTATTGATTATAAATTTTAAATATTTTCTGTGCTTAAAATATTTATTCCCGTCAACAAACTTAAATCTTATTTTGTTATATACTGGTATAAAATTTATTATTTTTATATATTTTAATATTTTTCTGTATAGTTGTTCTCGAATTACTACTTTTATAGATCTAATTGTTAAATCATAAATATTTATTAGAATATATAATAACATCATTGCATCTTTAAATATTTTATATTATCTTTTAGAATTAATTTCTGATTTCTTGTTTATATCTTGGAATTAATTATCATATCTCTCTCTTTTTTTATAGAATCTATTTATTTTCTTATGATTTGTTTTTCTAAATTTTCTTTTAACGTCATGATTTATATAAATACTTTTTTAATAGGAGGTTGATTCAACTGAATTTAAAACAGTAAAATAATTTAACTGATGGTCTGTTTAAGTGTGATTTTGAATTAACTGATCCCTCTCACGACTTATGAAATTATAATTATGTTAAGTAAATATTTTTAAATATATAAATATATTTTAGATTTATAATAAATAGCACAAAATAATTTATATTCTGATAAAAGTTATTTTTACTATTCACAATGATATCTGTTTCTAAAAATGATTGAAATCTAACAAAGATATAGTACAATAGTAAAAATATCTTAAAAAGCACCTGAAGAAAGTGGTTTAAAATGTTGTTTTAAAAAAATAAAAACCGCCTAAAATATAGATGAAGATGTATATTCTAAATAGCGAGATACTTGCTGAGTATGAATTCAAAGCCATTTGAACTGTTAAGGCCTAACAGAGACTGGCTGTGGCATCCAAAGCAAGAAACTGCGGTGGCATTTCAATGGCTGCAGCTTTTGTTATATGTGCAATTGTGGTGCTACCATTCTTAGTCACAACAGCCACAGCTGCTGATATATTTCTTGAGTGGCACGTTTCCACTGACTTCAATTTAAAGCCTGTTTCTACTGATCAACCGGTGGGGATCATATTCATCTTTTATATGTCTTACTCATGCATTGTTCACTAACACTGTTGCTCATATATTTGGCAGGTAATAACAATCAATGGCATGTTCCCGGGACCCCTTATAAATGCAACAACAAACGATGTTATTCATGTCAATGTTTTCAATCATTTGGATGATCCCTTGCTGTTAACATGGTATATATTATGTACTCCTTTCTTTCTTCCTCTCTCAATATTTCTGGCATTGGACAAATACTATTAGTTTTACTATTTGGTGAGGCATTAGAAAGCCATTTCCAAGATTCACTTTCTTTCCTATGCACTAAACTTGTACAATCTTGATTTTGGTGTAGGAATGGCATACAGCAAAGGCTGAATTCATGGCAAGATGGAGTGTCTGGCACAAACTGCCCCGTCCAACCTGGCATGAATTGGACTTATGCTTTCCAAGCCAAAGACCAGATTGGCACATTCTCTTACTTTCCTTCCATCAATTTCCTCAAAGCTGGAGGAGGGTTTGGTCCAATTCGAGTCAACAATCGACCAGTCATAAGTGTTCCTTTTCCAAAACCAGAGGCAGAGTTTGATCTCCTAATTGGTGACTGGTACAGCACTAGCTACATGGTAATTGACTACTTTCTTGTTATTTGATCGTTGATATTACGTTGACTTAAGCAATTCCTTGGACTGGTTCTTCATTCTCTGATCTTTAATTTAATAGTATTTATTTTGTGTATTTTTTTATTTTATTTTCTAATCCTGAATAATGAATATACTTGGTATTATTTCAACCAGGATGTTAGGTCCAGGTTGAATACGACAGATGTTCTTCTCCCTGATTGGATGCTGATAAACGGCAAAAGGCCATACATGAACAACTTTTCTCTATCATACGAGACATTCAATGTTACACAAGGTAAGAAGTGAATATGAGTTTTAATTATGACTCACATTATGATCGTGTTGTCTAGAACATTAAATCCTTTATGATAATGTGCCACAGGAAAAACATATTTGCTTAGGATATCAAACGTAGGGACAACTTGGAGCTTCAATTTCAGGATTCAAGATCATCAAATGGTTTTGGTTGAAACTGAAGGTTCTTATGTCAACCAAATAGAGTTGGAGTCTCTTGATGTTCATGTAGGTCAATCCTATTCAATTCTTGTCACAGCAAACCAAGATGCTGCTGATTACTACATAGTGGCCTCTCCTAAAATGAGTTATGCCACAAATAACAACACTCTCGTTGGCGTTGCTGTGCTTCAATATGATAACTCTACCACACCGGCTAATGGGTTTCTCCCATGCGGTCCTGATCCATTTGATCTGCAATTTTCCATCAACCAAGCAAAATCCATTAGGTAATTGCATGTCATAAAGTGCTGCTCCGAATGATCAGAAAGATCTTCTACATTAATATAATATTAGCACAATAATGCCTCTAAACGGTTCATATTTGTAACATATGCAAACATTCATAATGTGGGTTTATTTGAAATGCAGGTGGAACCTGACCACTGGAGCTGCAAGGCCTAATCCTCAGGGAACGTTCAATGTATCAAACGTGACAGTATCTGAGACTTTCATTCTAAACGCGTCTATTGCAACTATTGATGGGTTATCTTACTACACTGTCAACAATGTGTCTTACTTGACCCCAGATACTCCATTGAAGCTAGCTGATTACTTTTCCAATGGAACTGGAGTTTATGAACTCGATGCTTTTTCTAAGAACAGTTCAAATGCTGAGGCTGTGCGTGGAGTTTTCGTTGCCAGTGCATCACACAAAGGGTGGACGGAGATAGTGCTGAAAAACAATTTAGACATCATTGATACTTGGCATTTAGATGGATATAGCTTCTTTGTGGTTGGGTAAGTGATCTGTTTCATTTGAAGGGTTTTAGTATAAAATCAGGTTTCATGTAGAAAGTATGCATGCCAATATTTGACTTGTTATAATGAAGCTAAGTTTATAGTGAGATCCGCATGAGCATTGTTTTGTTGAATAAGGAAAATTGGATGTGATAAATAAGAAATATTTGTTTGTAGAATGGGGGAAGGAGAATGGAGTGGAGAATCACGTTCCACGTATAATGTGTATGATCCTGTTGGTCGGTCAAGCGTGCAAGTGTACCCTGGAGGGTGGAGTGCAGTGTATGTGTACCCTGACAACCCAGGAATGTGGAATCTCAGATCACAGAACTTGCAAAGCTGGTATTTGGGTGAAGAGCTTTATGTCAGGGTTTATGATCCTGATCCCAACCCCGCCAAAGAGAAGCCTCCTCCACCCAATCTCCTTCTATGTGGTCAGTGCATGCTAAATAGTATTTTTCTACTTTTTTTTTACCCTTTTTTACGAACTTCTTTTTTTGAATGATGGTTTTGAAAAGATTGGCCATTATGGTGTTGATACTTTTGAATGTTCACAGGCAAGTATCAACCTGCTGCTCCAACCCCTGCTCCCTCAGTGTTCCCACCACAAATTGCTCCATCATCCAAGTCACGTAATCCAAATAGAACAGGGCTACAACTAAATGCTCCATCATCCAACGCCTCCAATCCAAGTAGAACAAGGTATTGGAACGTTTTGTGTGTTACATCATTTATGCGAGATGGTTATAAACTAATATACCAACCTCAGGAATGACTTTGTGCTTGTTGCTGTTTGCTTATAGACTAATGTGTTCTTGTGTTTGCTTTGTTATATGAATAATAGGTCTCTGATTGCTATGATCACCGCTGCCATATCTTTTTTCTATATTGGTCTCCATTAATTGAGACGGTCCACCCTTTTCTAAGAAGATTGGACATATGCAGAAGAACATGAGGATAAAATGTCTATAGCATTTCTTTTACTTAGCTTGTCAAGAATTAAAGGTTACTTGTTTGTAGCCTGTTAATTTTTTTTTTTTAAATTTTCAATATATAGAGATTATGATTTGTAGTCTCATTCTTTTGCCACGCTGGGTGGATGTTTGGTAATCTATAGAACGATGGAAAATTGTGCATGTTTTAGGTTCAACATGCAAGGGCGTCTTGATTGTTTTATTTATGAGCAAACATTTTCATCCGGTCCCTTTTTGTTCCCATGTTAATTCTCTTAATTCTATGATTAATTCATGATGTTTAGATTCTCTCAATGTCCGCTTTCGCTAAACTGACTTGTATATCAGCTTAAAATGTACAATCACACGTAGAACTTTGGTTTTAAGCTATTGCTAATGCAAATGTTGGGCCTTCGCTCCTCCTTTACACGCTAGTTCTCATTAATACAACTTCTACTATATTTCACCGACTCTTGCCATAATCCGAGTAACTAACCAAAATTGGCCTTTGTAAAAGATGGTGAGGAAAAAAAAAAAAAAAAAAGAAGAGCAAGTGAAACTCCAAAATTGGCTTTTGTAGAAGATGAGTAATAAACAGATACTTAACACAGAAAAACTGGATTGTCTGGTTAGGATTTAAGGTATAAAGTGACACGCAAACTAAGAAGTAACAGATAAAAGAGGTATGGTGGGTAAAGTGTGTGGTTGAGGCAAAGTATATTGAAGAGTGAAGTACAGGTATAGCCTACAGTTTTCCTTAAGAAATAGTTTTGAGTATACTCTTTTGTCCAGTATAAATGTAGGTATAATCTAAAGGCAGAGTGTGCTTAAACACAAAACTTTCACCACCTGAACAAGCAAGCTCTATAATAGTAGAACAAAATGGGTTTTCTAATCAAATCAAGAACCAAAAATATATGAATCTAGATAAAAGAAGAGGTTAAACAAGGTTTTGGAAAGTAGTATATAGTTTCCATTTTAATTTGCACCACACTTATTCATATAGAACACTGACGATACTTAAAATATTCCAGATGTATTTTATACTCTCTTATTTTTATTTTAAAATTTTTATAATAATTTAATAAGAATTATAATATGAAAATGATTTATGTTTGTTTTTAATACATATTTTATTTTTGCTTAAATTAACACTTCTTTTATTTACCTTATACGTTGCTGTGTCTCATTTTATAAATTCCGTATGTTCATGTTAATGTTATATATTCATGTCTAATTTTTTGTTTTTTTTTTTTACCAAAGAAAAACTTTGAAGCAAAAGCGTTATTAGCATCCATAGAAAGTATGGATTTTTGTTGCTTCGTTGCCTATTGTATTTTGCACCTCATATATTGATCTTGCACCTGCATCTCCACAAAAAAATTAAATTTTTAATTTTACCCTTCAATAGTCCAGTATTTTAGAATATATTTCCGAAATACATATTTTGAAACCTATTTTTAAATCTAGCAATGTATATTTCAAAATAAATTAATATATTCCGAATTATATGTTTGGAAGGTGCATTTCAAAATATGAAAAAAATATCAAAATAGACTTTTGGATTCTGTAATCTAAACTTTCTTAAATCATCCAATGTAAAATAGTGTTGTTTTATAAATCTGAATTAGAGATATTTTTTATATTTCACTGCAATGACCTCAATAATTTGTTAGCAAAGTTATTTTGGTCGGTTCAATTTCTTTATTTCGTTCTATAGATTCGCTAAACGACATCGTTTCGGATCAAGTCTTGAGTATTCTAGGTAGATGAGTTTGATTTATTAAGAGGAACCATGACACCATTTAAATCCGTCACAAAAAATTTAGAGTTAAATTTTTATCCCCATCCAACTTTATAGTGACTTGAATGTTTTAAATCCATTTAATTATTTTGAGAGAAAAGAAAAGGTTTTCTTATATCGAGAGCTGATTGATACGAACAATAGTTCCCTCTGTTTTTTACCAAACATTTTCTTTCTTTTAAGAAATTATCCAAATTTACCTTTTCCTATTAATGACCATTTAACAGCAAAAAAGTGGTAATTGAACGCCAAAATTAGGTTTGGCAAGTGAAACCCTGGTTAGCAACCTACTCAACTTGGTAAACTTTATCTGCCTCACCCTCTTTCTTCATTTTTAGCATAATTATTTATTGTAAACTAATTCCGATTAATTAGGACTTAATCTTCAACTTTTATTGACGTGATGTCATGCTGCATTTGACTTGTTAACAAAAGAAAAAAAAAATACAGAAAAGAAAGGCACAGAAAGGGAACTTTGTTATAGAATGATTGCATATAAATTAATTTACATATACAGTGGGCTTAATAATAATAATAATAATAATAATAATAATAGGTAGAGTGTAAAGCTACACTTGGGGAGTAATCAGTTTTCTTCAACGCCTCTTTTCAGTTCAAGAAAAAGAAAAGAAAGCAATGAAATTAAAAATTTGAGATAGTTTAGTAATGTGTGATTTATGTAGTACTAGCATTAGCTGTATCTAAGGCAAGGTTGAGGATTTGGTGAGGAAATTGAGGGTTGTGAATTATGAAGCAGTGGAGGGTTTCATGGGTTGCTTAGGTGTAATGAGTAGGCAATTAACTTGCAGAGAGAGATGAAGCAAAGAAAAGAACAAAATTATCTGAAGAATAATAATTATTTTGTTGAATGAGGAGACATTGGTAAAGGAGAAAAAGGACAAGTTGAGATTCATGTGGGAATAGCAGTTACTTAGTGGCTTTTCCTACTTTTATTCTATTTCCATGGGCAATATGAGGGGACACACACACAGAAAGACATGGAGGAGGACATGTTTTATTGTGGAGGAAACAATGAAACCTAGGCAAAGACTTTTTGGACCCTCTCTGCAGTCATAACACATCACATTCTCTGGCACGGAAAAAGAGCCTAACACCAATGAAAAACAAGTGAAAAAAGACACCCACATGCGCTATCCATGAGTTGGAGAGGTCTTTTCAGAGAACAAATTAAAGCTTTCTCCAATAAACAACTGACCTCACCCATCAAGTCCACAAAGAATCAAAAGAATCATGTAATGTTGTAATTTTTGATAAATGTATGGATCAAAAAGTTAAACGAAGAGAAAAATCAGATCATAGACAACAGATGTATCGCGAAAATTGCACATAGCCCCAGTTTCATTTTGAGACCATCTTGTGAAATGTCAATCTAAACCTTGTCAGTAATGACAATCCACCAAAGTTGGGGCAGTTAAGACAAGACTTGTTTGTGGTTGAGGTTGTTGCTGTTGCTGTTGCTGCTGCTGATGTTTCTGTCCATGTTGTTGTTGCTGTTGCTTGGATGGAAAGGAAAACTTGGATTCTCTTTGATCATCTTCAGGGGCAGGAAGATTGAGATCCAATTCCAAGTTCAACACATTCCTTTTCTTTCTGGGGTGATCTTCTTCTGGTTCCAGAGCCAATGGGGTGAAGGAGAGTGTGGTGGGGATCCCAACCGGTGCGCGGTGGCGTCTCATGTGGCCTCCCAGTGCCTGCCCCGATGTGAATTCAGCACCGCAGATGGAGCACTCATGCACCTTGGACTTGTTGTACAAATTGCCCTTTGTATTGAGTTGAAGGGAAAATGGTGATTTGTTATTGGTCTTCAATTGAAACTCTTCCTCATCTGATGACAGAAGGTGTTGCTGCTTCTTCTCCTGGCCAATGGCCATGATTGCCTTAGGCTTCTTGTGACTGGCCCTGTGGCCTCCAAGTGCTTGAAAAGAAGGGAAAGTTCTGCTACATGTCTTGCATTCATAAACATAATACCTTGCCCTGCTAGACCCCAAGGTAGCCGCTTCCAAGAATTTCCTACTGCTGTACTTGGCGTAATTCATGCCCACATCTTCCTCAGCATGTTTGGGAGATTTCCGGGATTGTCCTTGTGCTAGGAGGATGAGGCAATTGGCCATGTCCTCCTCTTCATCTGTGCTGTCTTGTAATCCTGCAGAAGAAGTGGTGGGGGAGCTGCTATTGTTGTTGATGATGTTGTTATTAATATGATCATTTTTGGTGCTGGTGTTGGTGTTGTCATGAACATTGCAGCAATCTTCTCTTTCTCCTTCCCCGGTGGAGGAATTGGCAGTGACGGAGAAGGGGATAGGGGATTGTGGCCTCACCCTTTTGGTTCTTTTCCCCTTGACAATGTTGGTGTGATCTTTGGACCCTCCCAGACAGAGTTCCTCTGGTGCTTCCATGTTTCTTCCTGACACAACCAAAGAGAGGCCTGAGCCTAACCTTAAAAAACAAATAGAGAGAGAGAAGGGCTAGGAGGGTTGTAAGGAAGCAGAGAAAGGAGAGTGGAGGTTGGTTATTAAATATAGATTGGGAGTGAAGGGTATAATAAGTTGGGGGAGTCAAAAGCCACCCAATACAACAGTAACTGTGAATCAGCCCTGCAATCCAAGTTTTGGAAGTGTTTATTTATAGGATAGTAAAGATTGGAAAATTTAGAAAACACAAGAGAGAATATAGCACTCAAGAAAAAGATAGACCAAATATAATGCAATTCAACGGAAAGTGGCCAAATTTGGAGAGTGTGGTGAAGGGTGAACAGATTGGAAGAGAGGGGGAAAGAGTGGTTTGTTAAACACAAGTCCGTCTCACACTCTCTTTCTCACACTTTGCCAACGCACTTCACGACATCAAAACTACCACAACCAAAGCTTGGTGGCACAATATTAGCACGCTCTTTATTACCTCTCTTTATTCATTGACTCCCCACTCTCACTATTTACTATTTACCAATACTGCTTTTTCACATTCTTAATTTTTATATATACCTATTTCTAATTCTTATCAAACATCCCCTTCTTTAGTTTTATATATTTTACAATCAATTCCCTGTTTCTCGTTCTATATATACTTTCCATCTGACTCCAGCCACTCAATCTTTTTCCCTACCTTTCGAGATCTAAACCACACAAACCTTTCTATGTTGTAACTTGCACCAACTTCCTCAAACAAACAAACAAACCATCACAACATGAAAAATGAAGTTCTCATCAAACAACCTAATGATTGCTTTACTTTTGTTGGATATTTTAACGAATGTGAGTGATGAGAAAAAAATAGATTTGGCTTAAAAGACATAGGGAGAAGAAGGCGATGTAGATGTGTGTAGTATTCGGAGAGAGAGAGTGAAAAAGTGAAAGAAAGAAAAAATAAGGCATTACTTTGGGTGAAGGATTTGTGCACGAGATGATTGGAGTGCAAGCCTGGAACCACGGAATCTGCGGTGCTCCCTTCACTCAACTTTTTATTTATATCAGTCTCTTCTTCTTATGCTTTTTGCATTCTGTCATGCCTGCATCACCACACATTCCATCCACTTCTTCTGCTTCTGCTTCCCACTCTCTCTTCTCTTCTCTGCCTCAATTATAGTAAAACAAGATCATCAAAAAAAAAAAAAACACCAACTGTCACTGTAACTAACAAATCTCAGCCCTCCTTTTCCCCTTACTTTCCAAAATTCTGTTGCTCAAACTTTTGCTAAATAGGCCAAAACATATGTACTATGTGTCCTCAGATATCTTTTTATCAAATCTTTTTCTCCCATCCTGTCATAAATTTTACTATATTAAGGCCCACACAATTTATTTTAATCCCATTGTAAATCTTTTCATACTTTCAATTAATCATGAATTTTATGATATGATTTTAAATTAATTATTGTGAAACTTAATGTGTTTTTTTTTTTCAAAAGAAAATAGTCTTCAAGTGTAAAATATATTCTTGTTGAAAAAAAGAGAGTACAGAAAAAAGCATCTTCCTAGACATGTTCAACACGACTTCCTTTAGCCTGTGAGCAGATAGATTGATGCAAATCTAACCATCGATCATAAGGATTTCTATGATACGGAGGAAGAAAAGAATTTTAAATTGAAAAAACAATTGACTTAAAAGCTAACTCTTTTTTTCTCTTCCTTTTATGTTTTTTCTTTTTTATATTCTTTGTACTCGGCCAAACATTTTCTAAAAAAGGCTAAAAGTTGTTTTTGTAATAGACTAAACTCGAGATAATTAGCTAGCAATTAATTTACTGGATTGAAAAAAAAATTATTAGTTTGAGGAATAAAAAGAACTAAAACAATATTCAATTATCTAATATATTATAAAAAAATCTAGTACAGAAACACTAATAACATATATTTAGTTAAATAATTTAACATATAATCTAGTCTACTTTTTACATTATTATAATTATATTAATGATAATGATTTTAGATAATTTGTATGAAGTCAAATATTCGAATCTCGTTATAACTATGGAAGTAATGGTGAACTAACATTTTATTTTTTAGTGTCAATTGACTTTTTTTTATGTCATTTTTTCTTGTTTGGTGGAAAATTCTTCTTAGGTATAGTAATTCTATAGGCGAATCTCTTCTGAGAGTCCTAATTGAGTCTTATTTAATGATATTGAGAGTGTCTTTCTACTACTTTATACCAACAAAAAAAGTTTTGAAAGATATCTTTCCTCATCTCATTTAATTGTGTAGTAAATATACCTAGTCGACATTTCACATATGTCAATAATTCTTACTGAACTTTCCAAACATTGTGTTAATTAAGTGATAAAAAAGGAAAATTTTCATATATATATATATATATATATATATATATAGAGAGAGAGAGAGAGAGAGAGATAGATATGTGTGTATTTGTGTGTTGTTTATCAGTGTAATTAATAACTAAATGAATAAGTTTATCATTCTACCAATTAGTAAGGATAACATTTTGTAGAGAAATTATTAGACATAATTGTTATTAATTTTGCATGATACATAGTTAAATATTATATATAATTAAGATGCATATCATGTTGAAATTATAAATACATGATAGTTTTGAACTATTAAACTCTTTTAGCATGAAAAACATCTTAACATTGATGCTTGTAATGCGTCACATTAATTATGAATATCACAGAAGTTATTTTTGGATCAGATTGTCAGCAAATGTCAAAGTTGTGACATGCAGAAAAATTATGACCGATAAAGCTGACTCTATTTTGAGAACGTTTGAAGAAATTTTTACCATGCATGTTCTTGAGTTTATACCCATTTGTTCTGAATTTATGATCATGAATGAAAGCATATAATTATTTTTATCATTGAAAAAGCATTTAAAATCATCATGGTTGAGTCATTATTATTAAAATACGATACAACTATTCATTAACCTTGACATTATACTTGAATAAAAAAAAATGAATTAATTAACGGTGTGAAAATATGTAATGTTAAGCTTAACTTTATTACCAGTTTAACTTGTTTTTTAAATTAATTTTTTCGTCTAATCTAATTTATTTATCTATTAAACTATAATAATAACAATAATAATAATACTGCTAACAGAAATAATAGTAGTAGTAGATAACGAGGATATTTTTTTATAATAAAATAATAATGACAATATGTAATTGGGAGAACAAAAATAATAATAATAATAATAATAATAATATATTATAACATTAGTTATATTGGTGATAATATTAACAATGGTGACAATTATTTTCAAAAAATAATGATAAAACTAATAGCGAACAATGATTATAATAATTATTGTGGATCTATTTAGAACATTTGAGAGCTGGAATATTTTTCTTTCTTTTACTTAACATATATATTTAAAATTATTTCAAGAATAAATAAAAAAACACTTAACTCAATTTAAATTAAATATAATTTATTTTTAAATAATAAATTAAAAAAACTCGCATCCACTTAATAATTTTTTTAAGATTGTAAAGTCGTGTCAATCCTAATACAAGCCAAATTATATATAAAATTGTGTGACCTACGTTTTGATCTTGTTAATCACATTAGCTCATTTGAACATATATTAAAAAACGACTAGTTTAGTCCACTTATTTCATGTGCATTGATTAGTAAATATTTTTTTCACACAAAAATTTAGATGAAAAGAAAAAAAAAAAACATGCACTTTAATTTAATAATCATCAAATTTGATTGGCAAATTTCATAAATACAATCGAAATGTGATTAAAGTATATTTGCAAATTGCCATTTAAGTGGCCAAATCACCATGTTGGTGCAATTTAAATAAAAAAAAAATATTGTTTGAAGGGATGGATTTTTTTTTTTACTTCCAAGTCATATTTTATACTTTCATAAATTCATTAGAAACTCTCCTTAGAAACAATTTTTTTTTTTTAATTTTAGGGATGAATTTATGTTTGAAAACATGATTTTACTTTACTTATAGCTGAGAAAATTTTAAAGGATAATTTAAATTATAAAATTTAAAAATATTTTATGAAAAATATGTTATTTAGATAATTATTTTATTCTAAGAATTTACGAAATTAATTTAATTATTTAAAATTGTAGATTTTAAATTTCACTTAGATTACATTCTTTCATCTTTTTAATTTATGTACTTTTTATATTTTCTTCATCACTCTATCTCAATATTAATAGTTTGGTGGAGATCAAGTCGTTATCATCATTAAGATTTCTTTTACGAATATGTGTTTTTTTTTTAATTAATGTTATTTAGAATTTTGTTGACAACATCAACAATTTTTCAAATGATGTTAAAGATGATGTTTTATTTTTGTCAATTTCAACTTATATTATTTTCATTTTTTCAATTAGGGTTGTTTTAGGTTAACAGTAAAAAACTACGTTTTAGTTGAGATAAGTCAGGACTCTTTTTGTTAATTTTAATATAAATTATTTTCTTAAATATTATTCGAATTATTTATTCATCCATATATTTATTAGAATTTCTTTAATCAATGTCGATAGTACTATTTTTTCAGTAGATGTTAACTAGATTTTTTTTTTCAATAACATGTATTGATTTTTTTATCAATATTTGTATTATTGTATTAATAAATTTTATAGTTAATGCTACATGACATATTTTAATCCCAAAAAATTAAAATTCCTTAAATTTTAAATTGTGTTATTCAAAAAAAAATTTAAAAATTAAACAATTTGAAATGAGAGTGATTTAAATTCATTACACTAAAATTATTTGAAAATGGTAAACCTTTTATTTTCCAAGATAAGGTTAATTTTTTTTAATTTATATTAGATATATTTGCAAATATGACTTTGATTTTTGTAACTTTAATAATATAATATATTTCTTTTTAATTTAGGTTGAGCATTATTGAAGAAAATTTTCTATTTAAAATAAAAATGCAATATGAATTTGAAATAAATTTTAGTAAACTTAAAATATAAAAAATTAAAAAAAAATAAAATAATTATTTTTATAAATTAAAATTAGTTTATGCATAAATTAAAAATATAAATATTAATAAATTATAAGGAAAATTTTTCTACAAATTATTTTATGCAACCTAATTTTAATTTTTGGATAAGTCTATTTAATCCTTTTCTTATTTTTCTCTCCTAAAAGTTTGTTTGGAGAATTTTTTTCCAAATATGTCCAGTACTATAATTCTAAATAATTTGATTCTCTTATAAAACTATTTTTCACTCTTTTTAAAAAAGTTGTAGAGATTCCACCTAAGCTAACTACTAAAACAGGGCAACTACAAAAAAGTGTTTTTCCTTCAAAAGATTTCATTGAAATGTATCGATCACTAGTTAAAAGAAAAGTACAATAAGGTACACAACACTTTGTAATTGTCCTTTCGTCTTCAAGTTATTTTCTGAAAGTGAGATTAGAGCATGTTTCTTTCCATATATAATATTATGTCACAGAAGTTTCCAATAATGTATGCATATAAGCATCTGTTTTTAAGACTTTAAGAAAAACATAGTTACTCGAGAGAACACAATTTGTTTTATTCTTAACTTACAAAAAATAATTGTTTATAGGAAAGTTAGACGTCGATTGTTATTATAAAATATAGAAATAGAATTTTTTATTTTATTTAACAAGTTTCTTTTCATATAATTTATTTATTTTATTTTCTATGGTATAATATTTATTTGCAAAACCTATCCAAATTAACTCTAATAATAATTAAAAACTTATGATTAGCTTTCCTGATCTTAATAGAGATGGAGAGAACTTTTCACGCTTGGTATATAATATTATTATACTATATATATATATATATATATATATATATATATATAATATTATTATACTATATATTTATTATGTGTATTGAATAGAACGAGAAGCTATTTTAGAAAATAGTATACTTTATTTTTTTTTATATTTCTACAAAATCCTTTTATATGGTAATAAGAGTTATTTCTTCTTCAGCTTGTTTTTTTAGTAATACCTCTACTTCTTCCGCTCTTTTAACAACCATAACTCTCAAATTTGATGATAACAATTTCTTGTTTTAGCAACAAGTTCTTGCCATCCCTGGTGGCCTCAAACTCATACACTTTCTTGAAAGATTTTACCAGTCCTCTCCGTATTTCTTGATACAAATGTTGTAACAATAAACACTATCAGTTCTGTTTTTATACATCACAAAAGTCAGGATTAGCTTCTTATTGCTTGGCTCTTGGCTTTTGACTTTTATGACCACACCTCTTCTAACCAAAATAGTTGGCGTTGACACCTCCTTTCAAGTCTGGTAGAAACTACGTACGTATTATCCTACTCATATTCAGATAAGTTAAAAAGTTTAAATTACAGTTACACGATCTAAAGAAAAAACGATATATATCAATCTATCTATCTTCTTGACATCAAAAGTTTGGTTGAAATGCTCACTGCAGTGAGCTCTCTAATTACCACTAATGAACATATTGAGATAATCTTCGATGGTTTTTTGAAAGAATATGATAGTTTTATAACATCTCGCTTGGATCCTTATAATGTTGAGGATATTAAAACTATACCTTTAACACAAGAAGAAACATAGATCTACTGACGAACTTATTTTTCAAGCTAATCTTACCTCTGGTCCACCACATAACAATTATTCATCAAGAATTCCAAACATAATGGGTTTTCAATACACAACTTTGGAAACAATTTCTCTACCAAGAATTCGTCGCCTTCTCAATCTTCATCTTCTTTTTCCAATTTCAAAATTAAGTGTCAGATCTATAATAAATTTGGACATTCTACAGTGCATTGTTGGCATAGGTATGACACATATATTTCTTCTCCTACAAGTGTTAATACATCTCAATGTTATTATGTAAACAATGAAGACAATGAACCTTCACTACTGGGTACTCCCTCTACTCTCTCGAACCCATTATGATATCTTAATAGTGGAGCCACACAGCATATAACAAATGACTCTAATGCGTTAAGCAAGAAAGTTGTGTATCAAGCGGCTCTACACATTGCTAAAAATCCTGCCTTCCACCAATGCACAAAACACATCGAAGGCGATTGCCACTTTGTTCGGGATGAAATAGTACACAATTGTCTCTTACCATCTTATGTTCTTACTCATATCCAACTAGTCGATATTTTCGCTAAGGCTTTCAGTACTAAATAGTTTGGAAAACTCTTAGTCAAGTTGGGCATTCAAGATTTACATGCACCAACTTGAGGAGGGGTAACAAAGGTTATAAGTTAAGTGTAGAAATATCATATTTGTGATATAGCAATCAATTGGGAGATTTGGTTATTTATGTATAGGCATTCTATCATATGTATATCCGGTAGAAAATAATTAGGATTACAAATCATATTATTTATATTAGGAAATGATTGCTATAATTCTGCACAATTATGCATAATAGGTTGTATATATGAGAAACTTGTATCATTCACAAGACAAGGTCAATAAACTATTTCCTATTAGTAATGGATCATGTATATTAGTAATGGATCATGTATGATGATTGCTAACGTTGGCACTCCAGCTTATCTACTTCCTTCTAATAATATTATCATCCATTTGAATCATCTGCTTCATGTGCCGCATATCACCAAAAATTTAAGTGTATCTAAGTTCGTCAAGTATAATAATTTGTTTTTTTGAGTTCCATGCGTGAAATGTCAGGATACCAAGCGAATACTTCTGTAAGAAAAACTCAGAGATAGACTCTGTGTTTTTCTTCTTTTCGTCAACTTTTCAACTCCTTTACATATAATACTACTTTGCATCTATGCTTGATCCACATCAGTTATGGCATGCTCGCCTTGGACATGCATCTTCTAAAACTATTAGAATTGTGATGAATAAGTGTAATATTTCTTATCATACAAAACTTACTTTCTGCGTACATGTGTTGTAGCCAAAATGCACCACTTACATTTTCATAACTCTAGAACTGTTTACACTGAACCTTTGGAATTAGTTTTCGTGGATATATAGGGTCCTGCACCTCAAATTGTTGCTGATGGATCTAGATAATATATAGCTTTCATGGATGCCTTCTCTAAATATACATGGTTGTATCTTATTAATTGTAAATCCAAGCTCTAAGTGTTTTTAAATGTTTCAAAGTTTTCATAGAAAAGCAAACTCGTCATAGGGTACACAATGTACAACCTGATAATGCCAAGAAGTTTTTAATTATAACTTCATTTCTAAATGACCATGTCATTCATCCGTTAACCTACCTGCATACAAATGAACACAATGGGTCTATAAAGAGCAAACATAAACATATAAATGAAATTGGTACAACTCTTCTAGCTAGTTCATCCTTGCCTATAAGTTTTTAAGGGTAATCTTTCATCACTGTAGTTAATATCAATGCTTTGCCAACTCCAGTTCTTCATAATCAAAGTCCTTACGAAATTATGTCAAAAAAAGAAACCTAATTTTAGTCATTTTAAGGTTTTTGGGTATGCATGTTATCCTTTCCTTAGACCATATCAAAATAGAAAATCTGGTTTTCATTCTTCTTTATGCTTATTTTTGGGATATAGTCTTAATCACAAAGGATATGTTTGCTTGTCTATATCAGGAAAAACATACATCTCTAGAAATGTTATATTTAATTAGAATTTTTTTTCTTTTAATTTATCCAATAATCTGTTTAGTCTAAATGCTAAATTTAATAATTTTCAATCTAGTCAACCTTGTACTTTAACTCTCTTATTAATTATGCATTGTTACATATTTATTATGGTATACAATCTTTAAATATTAAGTCTATATCAAATATTATTCTCTCTTCTACTTCATATGCATTGTTACATATTTATTATGGTATACAATCTTTTAATATTAAGTCTATATTAAATATTATTCTCTCTTCTCCTTCACCTCTTCATGCAGTAACCCTAGACTCATCATCCTATTCGTCGCAGGATCAACTCTCTACAGCTCATGATAACTATTCTCTACCTAACACTTATCATATGGTAACACTTGTTAATGTTGGAATCTTTAAATTGAAATTGTTTCATGTTACTTCTTCTACTCCTCTTTCTGAACCAACAAGTTACAAGCAAGCCATGCAAAGTCCTGAATGACTTCTAGCAACGAAGACTGGGTATGCAACTCTTATGTCTAATCGTACGTGGTCTCTTACACCTCTCCCATCTGATACAACAGTGGTTGGGTGCAAATGGGTCTTCAAACGCAAGTTTTATGCAGATATACATTTCAATGATACAAGGCACGTCTTTTAGGAAATGACTTTCATCAAGTAAAAGGATTAGATTATCGTGAAACATTCAACCCTGTTATCAAAGTAACTACGGTGTGTGTTGTTCTCACCAAAGCTTTGTCTTCATGATGACCCATCATCAAATTGACATAGACAACGCATTTCTACATGACACACTTGAAGAGAATGTTTATATACAACAAGCACTTGGGTTTACATCACATGATTACAACAACAGTTTGCTCTCAAGGACTTAGGAAGACTACACTATTTCAGACGAAGAACTTCATCTATCACAAGCTAAATATATCATTGATATTCTGCAAAAAACAAATATGCTTGGATCAAATCCACAACCTACACCTATGGTATCTTCACTAAGACTCACTCGTGATGACTACTGTTGAGGATCCAAAATTCTATCCTTCAACCATAGGGAGCTTACAATATGTCACTGTTACTCAACCAGAATTGTCCTACTTTGTAAACAGAGTGTGTCAATAAATGCACAACCCTCAAGATCATCATTGGAAGGTTGTCAAATGAATACTAAGATATTTTTCTGAAATTGTTAATCATGGTCTCTTGCTTTGTCTGTCAACCTATGTCCCTGTTCTTGGTAGTGATACTGACTAGGGAATCGATTTAGATGATTACAAGTCCATCACTGGTTGTTGTATCTATTTCAAACCCAATTTGGTTCCATGGAATCCCAAAGTAGAAGGTTGTTTCGCGGAGCAGCATAGAGACATTGTGTTAATATCTGTGAATCGAGTTTTCCATTCATAATTTAAACACTTTAAAATCTATTATTTAAATGATTTTATTCAACAAAAACACTTGAAGCTGGTACATAACTTAGAAGTAGTTCATAACTCTACTCTAAATTTAAAGAAAATAGAATAATCTATTATTTTATAAAATAATATATATTTATTTTCTTAACCACTTTTGAAAAATAATGATAAGACATAATGTGATCAAAGATAGTACATTTATTTTATATTTTTTATTCACATGTAAAAATAATGATGACACAATACACGTGTAGAGGAAAAATAATACATCACATTATGTAGTGTGAAAAATAAACTTTAATAACTTTATATGAAAATTAAACATTAAAATTAGGTTTGGTCTAAGTATATTATTTTCAAATTAACATTAAAATTACGTTTGGTCTAAGTATATTATTTTCAAATTAACATTTTACTCTCGTGAATTTTATAAATTGCAACTTCACATCACTCGTGGCATTGTTAATTGATATGAAATATAAAAAAATGCAAGTCCAGAATAATCTATAGATCAATTTATTGTTGGATGAAAAGTATGTGACTCAAAGTTGTTCTGCCGTTTTCATATGAGTAAAGTACTTGCTTTACTCAAAACCCAAATAACTGCAGAGAGTGAATCCAATCCTGCAAGTTCTACTCAACTAAACCTAATTTGCTTTTCTGTTTTAACTAACATGCAAAACTTTTCTATGATCAATGAACATTCTTTTTATGTTTCTAGCACGAACCTTGTATTATTGGCATTTTTATTTTGTCAAAACTATGATGATGTTGACATCATGCACAGACAAGTGTAAGGTGACATGAGAAACAAGTTGATCGTGAAGTGAAGTGAGAAATAACACCTATGGATTTGAAAGAAAAGTGGCTAGTGCTTCAATAGTCCAAAATCATTGTAACTAAGAAATACGGAAATCTCTTCTAACTAATTTTCTCAAAACGTGTATTCTAATTAATTCTGTTTTTGGAAAATTAATTTAGGCGATTTTTCAATGATACATACGAATTAAAATAAAGAAACTATTAAGAAAAATAAGTGTTGAAATGTTATTCCCCTTCTTTCCAAATAAATTTGATCACTAAATTTTTTTCTAGTTATAGATTTTATGCAACTTATTAGATCAGATACTATAATATGGTTTGCAATATTGTAACTGCTGTTAATAAGAATCAAAATTTTCATTATATGAATAGTTTTTCCAGGTATAAGTGGTACATGAACTAACACCAGGAATAGGATATATTTGGGCAGCCAAACAACTTACAAGATTTAAAAAAAAATAAAAAATCGTGCACCATAGGCGAAAGCAATTAATTGGACAATTTTTTTTTTGTTTGCAAATTAAAACCCTGATAGTTGATAGTTTACTTACAAACAATGGAAAAAGACAGACAGAAAGACAAGTATTCTAGTGCTATTTTATTCATAGTGGGGTAATACTTTTTTCTTTATATTTAAATATGATTTTTGTTAGTTATTATTATAGGTAATACATATAAAATTAAGAAGTGATACCGATAGTAAACCAAATTATCATCACTATTTTTCTTAGTACTTTCTTTTGCATAATTTTCCCCTTCCTATTCCATACTTATTTTTCAACACAAATTTTCTCCTTATTATTAGTCTTGACATCATTCTTGAAATGGATGACTTGTTGCATCCCTATCTAACTCATCCTAATCCACTTGAAATTTTCAATAACCATTCAAGTTGGAATTTTTTAGATCAAGTTGGAGGAGTCCTTAATATATTTTTATAAAAGTACTTTAAAAACGAAAATACGTCATAAAAATATAATATCCAAGTTTAAGGTTTCCCAAGCAAATATTATTGGAGGTTGCATGTTTTGAACATGATACCAAGATGCTGCAGCATGTTATGACATCAACATCCTGGATAACCTCAAGCAACAGAAATGGCGAAACATAACCCTCATATCTTCACACAACTGCTTTCACTTTTTAGTGTAATAAGTTTTTGTTTTATATATTAAATTACACTATTTCAATCGTCACTTAATACTTTTTAATCTATTCTCTTCTAAATAATTACATGTACTATTTTTAATGTCTTTTATTTTAAATTATGCATATCTATTTTATGACTTTATACACACATATATATACACACACATATATATACATACATACATATATACATACATACATATATATATATATATATATATATATTGTTTTATATACGTTAATTTATACGTATTTTCCCGTAACTTGAGCTTTTCTTCTTTTTGATTTATTGTATTTAGATAAATTTAAAATACTCGTAAATGGCGGTAACTTGTTATTTTAGATATAATAAGAAAATGCTACATTTCCCCTCGTATTATCTACATTATTAGATGAAGTTTCTTTTTAAATAAAATCTAATAATATCAAATTCAACCTTGTTTACCCATGCAAGAAGAAAAATTCGTTGCAATTTTTTTTATTAAGGATGATAGAATTGTCCGTAAGATGAATGCATCGAGAAGATCAAGAAAAACACAATATTAATAAGAAACTAAAGAAAATACAAGCTAAAATATCAGAAAAAAAAATAGATGATAACATTTCGTTTATCTATGGTAATAATGAATTAAAAACCATAGTTAAAAGTTGCTACGAGTATCAACAGTGATTTTAAATTTACATAGATTTTTAGGAATAAATAAATAAATTTTAGTAACAATTTAAATGACTCAAAAAAAAAAAAAAAACATAAAACTAGG
>Ga0209700_100241_pt1 | contig 94020 bp, 53 predicted proteins | sample SiratroredBW_FD_187528 | JGI IMG/M metagenome (GOLD analysis project Ga0209700, IMG submission 187528) | Root nodule microbial communities of legume samples collected from California, USA - Siratro red BW (SPAdes) (version 2) | ecosystem: Host-associated > Plants > Roots > Nodule | place: USA...
AAACAATTTTTTTTTTTTTTTCTAAAAAACACTTTTTAACATCTAAAAAAGACAATCTGTTTCTAAGAATAATAAAATTATGAACAACTAAACTCTTTATCATTATAAGGAAAAGTAATGTAGTAAATATTAACCAATTATATAATTTTGTTGACTATCCAATTGTCCTCGTTTCTTAAATTTCTCTTGAAAACACGGTATTTTCCCCATATTGGTGTGCTTTTCCATATTAATACTCAAAATTGACAAAAAAATTATTTATTTATCAAGATGGACAAATTTTGCCACCTAGATAGGCATGATTTCAAATTGGTAAAACAAAAGTGACATGATGATTTCAATTAAAGACATTAATTAAAATCGTTTCTCTCTCTGGAATTATTTTTTAATTATTTGACACTATGTTTGTTACCTTCAACAATTAAGAAAATAATAATAATAATAATTACATAATAATAATTAAAAAAACTCTAACATAAATATTAAGACATATAAGTTTATTTTAAATTAAAACACAATAACATAATGATAATAAGAATAATATTAATTAAATTCATAAAAATTTAATTTAAATAATAATAACAATTACTGAATTCATGTCACTCAATACTTAATACTATATTATTAAATATTATTTTATTTATTTATAAAAATTATTAAATTATTATAATAATAATCATTATTATTGTTATTATTTTAATTAAATTTGTCAAAATATAATTACTATTATTATGATTATTATTTCTTAGATAAAAATAATCATTATAATATTATTATCATTATTATCCCTAAATATTATTATTATTATTATTTTAATTTAATTTTTATAAATTTAATTATAATTATTGTTTCAATAATTATTACTGTCATTTAAATTAAATTTGTATGAATTTAATTAAAATTATTCTTATTATTATTGTCATTATTTAAATTAAATTCATATGAATTCTGCTTTTTCTTATTATCATTATGATGTTATTTGTTTTAATTTAAAATAAATTTGATAAATTTGTATACTGTAATTTTGGTTTTATAGTTTTGTTAATTGTTATTATATAATTATTATTATTATTAATTTATTTGTTAATTGTGAAAGTAACAAAACATGATTGCAAATAATTAAAAAAGAATTTGTTAATTATTATGTAATTATTATTATTAATTTTTTTGTTAATTGTTAAAGGGTAACAAACATAGTGCTAAATAATTAAAAAATAATTGCAGAGAGAGAAACGAATTTAATAATTAATGTCTTTAATTAATATGGTGAACATGTCACTTTTGTTTAACCAATATGTCTATCTAGCTGGCAAAATTTTGTCCATTTGGTAAATAAATAATTTTTTGCCCATTTTAAGTATTAATATGAAAAAATACACCAAAATAGGAGAAAAGCCTAAAAACACAATAGAAAGTAAATATATTAAATGTAACAATTAAAAACTGCAAGCTTTACACAACAACATGACAAATGGTGTGTTAGTGATATAATTTTCCAAATGGAGTGAGATAAACACGTGGCAAATGGCATGGCATTCTAAGTTGCATTTATGATGCTATAGTATAAATAAGTGCAAAAGCGAATCAGACATACTTTTATTATTACCATTATTATTTTTATTATTATTAATTTTATTAAAATGTTATTACCAAATTATGATTAGAGGAATTAAACTTAGGATCTTTAAGTGTAGAAAAAAAACCTTTAATCACTGCATCAGATAAACAAAGTGATCAAAATATTATTATTATTATTCTTATTTTGATTTTACATATGATTATGGTTATTAATAAAATTATTATTTTTATTTGTTTCAAACACAATAATAATATTAATAAGGGAAGCTATTTTCTTATCTCAAATAGAGTTTTATGTTAGAAAATTCGGGTGAGTGGGTGACGTGGTCACCAATTTCAAAGCTTCCTTGTATGAATTGTTTTTGCATGAACATGGATTGTTTGAATTTGGAAAATGAATTTGATGAATTTGCTAGATATATGTTATAATGTTAAAGAAGCTTTCTATGTATGTTGTGTCATTCTTTTAGTTGATTCCTGGAGTTCAGTTTTTTTCTTTGTATTGGATTTATATTACTCGTTTTTGGATATCTTGAATGTGAGATTGTTGATTGTTGTTGAAATTCAAGCCCGTAGTGTGGTTTCTGATGGCCTTTGTGTGTTATTAAATGCATTAACATTATACAATAATTTAAAAGTAGGGATGTGATCTCGCGTTAGTGTTATTGAGAGGCATATTAATTTTGACAAAAGCGAGGCGTATGATTACATCAATTTAGCTCCCTGCATGGAGAAAAAGACAACGGTATCCACCTTTACCATTCATTCCTTCTTATAATATAACTTACGTTTTGTTTTTACAAATTATTTTTTATTTAATATCTTTCCCTTACAGTAATTTTTTATACTTTTACTTTGCATCATCTTTGGTACCTCTCTCTCCCCGGTTGAAGTGATGATAATAAAACAATTTACTTTTTAGTATGGAACCAGTAACGTCGATATCCAACACTTTCGCTGTTCTAATTTAGCTTGTGCTTGTACATTGTAATAACTAAAGTACATCTTATTAACTTCTAAAAGTAAGTCAGTATCTATACTAGTGCGTCTAAGAAATAAGAGTAGCTAACTTCGTTTAAAATGTAATATAATCATACAAAAGATCAAAAGTGCTAAAATATGCTCAATTTTAGAAATAATATCAAGTATTATTTCAATAGCTAGTCTAAATAAATTATTGTTAGTTTCAACTAAAGCTTTTATAGCTGTTATCTATTATTAAGATGTGTTTTAAATAATGTTTACTCTTTTTATTTAAATTATTCAGAAATAATAAAAACTTTAGTTTGTTCGTCTTGTTCTTTTCTTTAACGTGGTATCTATATTTTAAATTACATAATCTATAACTATATTCTAGATTAGTTAATCTAAAATCATTTTTCAAATTATATAATGTTATTCTAAATTACGCAATTTAAAGCAATGTTCTAGATTACTTCATACAAAATATATTTCAAATATATTACAATAAGAGTATGATGATCAATTTTACATTAGAGACAAGAGAAAAATTTATAAAGGTGGAGGAAGAAAAACCCTACAATAGGAATGGAATCAATGGAATACACTTTGGAAGAAAAAGTCCTTTAAATTATACTTATTCATTCTTATAAGTGGAAATTGGCTTTGGAATAGGCCTGGCTACGGAAATGGATTTTGGTATAAGCTTAGGCAACTGCTTTCTCCACCCCCACATTTGCTTCCTGCACCCCATCATTTTTTTCAAAATGAAAATGTCACCCTTGATAGTTTATTGAAAGGAAAAGAGTGAGTGTTGTGGTTGAACTGTTCCGACTTGGTAGGTGGTTTGGTTTGTGGAGGTGCGGTGTAGATTTCTCTTACGAGGGCTGCTAGTGATTGAAGATAAGTGATAGTGAGTGAGTTTTGGTTTACAGTTTTTATTTTGGTGTGCGAGGTGGGAGAAGCATTTTTCAAAAATCAGGTTTCGAAAAATGTTTCCAGAAAACGAATTTCATAAGCTTATGTGATGTGACAAATGAGTTACTAAAAACAAATTTTGTAGTGGTTTTTTGAATTACGAAAAAAGCTTTCCGAAAGGGGCTGTTTTGAATTTGTGTTACGAAAATCGAATTCTAAAATTCAATAACGACTTTTGGAAACTGAATTTCAAAATGCAATTTTAAGCTTTCAGAAAATGAATTCTGGAATTTGTTTTCTGAAAACTTAAAATTACATTTCGAAATTCGTTTTCCGAAAGTACTTTTTTGCATTTCGGAATTTGTTTTCCGAAAATCATTATTAAGTTTCGGAATTCGTTTTTCATAATCGTATATTTGTGTTCTGGATTTAGTTTTCTGGAGTATATTCAGTGTTTCAATGTTTGCAAGTTTTGGTAAGCTTTGTGATTTATTTGTATTGAACTTGTTTTTTTTATGCAGAAAAATCATAGATATAGATTTCTTCATTGTCATTTCAGATGACATGGACTTATGGGGTGGGGGTTAGCGATAATGTTGATATGTGGCAGTCAAATAGTGGTAATCCAATAAATAATGAATGCATGGTCGATGCATGCAACAATGCTTCTGATACTGATAAAGTAAACCTTTTATGCATAAAACTATTTTGAACTATTAATATGTAACAAGTATTTGAAGAACAAAATTGATTGTTTTCATATATTTAAGCAAGTATTTGCTTCTCAGGATGATTTGTTGAAGATGATAAGAAAGATTGCATATGACTTCGGATTTGTTATTGTTATATTAAGGTCAAATATTGCAAATCAGCAACGAGGAAGGAAGATGTATGTTTTGTTAGGTTGCGAGAGAGGAGGTAAATATAGGCGATATAATCAGGCTTTAGATGTTACTGTAAGTGGAAGCAGGAAATGAGATTTTCTATTTAGACTACGAGGAAAACTGGTGAAGGATGGAGAATGATGGATTAAGAAGTTACTTTGTGGTTCTTACAATCATGACTTGGCAGATACTTTGGTGGGTCATCCATATGTGGATGGGTAGGTTGACAAATGATGAGAAGAGCATGCTTGTTGATATGACTAAGACTTTAGTGAAATTGAGAAATATTTTGTTAACTTTAAAGGAGCATAACGAGAAGAATGTAACAACGATAAAACAAGTTTATAATGCAATGAATACATATCGAAAAACAGAACAAGATCACAAAACAAAAATGCAACATTTGATGATGTTGCTTGAGCGAGACATGTATCCTCACTGGTGTAGGTTTAATGAAGGCACAAATGTGGTGCAAGATTTCTTTTGGACACATTTACTTAATTCATTTTATATTGTATTGATGATGGATAATACTTATAAGATGACACAGGTACAGGCTTCCATTATTTGAGGTTGTTGGTGTGACCTCAACAGGGCTGACACTTTCTGTGGCATTTATTTTAGTTAAAGTCGAATGTGAAACCAACTTTGTTTGGGCCCTTGAAAGATTGAAAGTGTTGTTTGTGAGAGTTTATGCATATCCTTAGGTAATAGTAAGTGATAGAGATCTTGCTTTGATGAATGCAATAGGATTTGTGTTTCTTGAAGCTTGTAATGTTCTTTGTCGCTTTCATATTGACAAAAATGATGAAGCAAAGTGTAAAATGATAGTCCATCCGAAATAGGCATGGGATCATGTGATGGAAGCTTGGGGACCTGTTGTTGATTGTGATGATGTACAACAATTTGAAGATCATGGCTTGTCTACAATGGCTTGTCTCGTTGGCCGCATCGGCTTGGTTAACACAAAGGGAATCAACTAATACATCGGTAGCTGCAGTAACATCAAGGGTAGGGTAGGTGTAAAATTGACCCACAATCGGGACGTGTAACAAAGTACACACATAATCTAATGTTATGTCATCTCCTCGATAGCCAAGTGAAAGGAATTTGTTTCGGGATGTCACCTCTCTACAAAAGCTGACAATAATCCTTTGTCTGTCATCTCATAACTACATCCTACAAGCCACTTAATCCAGACAACTCAACCGTCGCTTCAATTCTTTTATAAGGCAGCGCAAATTTACTCATTTTTTTTCCCACGAGAAATCAATTTAAACTTACCACGATCCTACAACAACCAATGCATTTTAATTCATACAACTACTAAAACCCAAATATTAATTGTAATCAATATTAAATTTTATAAATAACTTACCACTCCACTCCACAATTGTATACCCACATAGTCTTCATAACTGACTAATAATGACCTATCATATGTTCCTTCAGGATATCGTTCAGGCTATAGGATGTTAACATCTTCACCAACATTGCCTCTAATGTTGTCATCTTCAACAATGTTTGAAGCCCCACCTTGCTCTCTACATCTTACAGATGGTGTATACGATATGTTTGAGATCCTCTAACACCAAATTTACATCAAATCCAACCAACAACGAATTTTTTTTTTTCAATTTTGTTTATTATTATGGAAAACATTTTCCACGTGTTTCCAGAAATAATTTTCTGTAACATATTTTTGCAAAACACTTTTTGGAAATATATTTTGAAAAACGTTTTCCAAAAATATGTTACGAAAAACCATTTTCGAAAATGTTTTCGAAAATCATTAAAAAATTGAAAAAAAATATGCTTCTGAAAATGGATTTCTGAAAATTTTTCAGAAATCAATTTTTCGGAACGAGAAAAAAATAACACGACGCACAACACCATTCTGTCATTCCATACCAACACCACTCAAACCCATCCAAATTCCTCCTTGAAATTGCTGTAACACACCCATATATTCACCTACAAATTACAATCAAAACAATCTAAGCCAATAATTTTTCTACAAATATCAAAACCATCAACAATCAAGACTTGTCTCTACCACCCAAACACAAAGTGAATGATGAAGCTTTGCAGCACGCTCATCTGCCAACGACGCCTCTATAGCACCTCCCACAAATGAAAACCGGTGCTTATCAGAAAAACCCTAATCCCTTTTTGTCTTTATTGATAAGGACACACTAATCCTTTCACATCTTTAATACGATGTGCAGGTGCAGGAAGCAATTGCCATAAGCTTAACATCAGGATTCGATTTGGGAAGTGGTTTTGAGGAAAACAAAATCCTTAATTCTTCATGGAATCCTTGTTGACTTACTTTTGCCCGTTCTTCCTTTAAAAAACTTCCCATTTATATTCATGTCATTTCCCTGCAAAAGAGATGTTAAAAAAAAGAGTTTAAGCTTGCATAATATTTTTGTAAAATAAAATATATCATGTATAATGAAGAGATGAAAATAATGTTAGTAAGATAATATAAGTGCACAAACAACAATCTGTACAAGTAGATGAAAAATCTTAAAAATCTCTATTGTAAACAATCTTTCTATCTTAATAGACATTTAATCGATGATCCAATAGTTCAAAACAAAAGCACACCCATTATAAATATTTTACCCAAAAATCAGCTGAACTAACTCAATGACGAATAAATTTCCAAATATAGTTCAAAAATTCATGTAAAAGTATTATGATTTTTCTTCTTTCGCTATTTCTTTATTTGTTTGTACTAATTCTCTCGTATAACAATATGAGTAATCTATACTTAATGGAATAAATGAGTTGCAAACCATTTGAACTGTTTCTTTACCTAAAAAAAATCCAACAATATCTTAATTTCAAACTAATCTATGTTTGAGTACTAATATTATGCAAAATGACCAAAACTTTATACATACATATATGTATTATGTTATTGAAATTAACCCATATTTCAATTTTAATAATTTTAATTAGTGCTTAAAAAAATCATGGCTTGTTTATACGTATACGATTGTAAGTAATATTCTTGGTAGTGTATTGAAATTAATCTCTTTTGGGATTTTAAAGACACTAAAAGGTGGCTTTAGTAAGGTTTTCTTCCTATATAGGGAATCAAGATTCAAATATATAATTTTTCTTTAACCATCACTAATTCGAACCAATTACTTACTGGTAAATTTACTTTTTTTTTTTTTTTGTAACTACTGTAATTAGTTATGGAAAAATTTTCAGTTTGAAACTTAATTACATTTAGAGATCTACACACCTTCTCAATGATGTATTTTTTGGAAGTTGGACCTAAATTTTTATTTTTATTTTTTTGCCATAAACGCAGTGTGTATTGTTAAATTGGTTGTATTTAATTTTTAATAAATGTAACGATTGAAACAAATAAAAGACAATTAGATATAAATAAAAAAGGACCATCATATCCCACTACAAAAAAAAACAAAAATTACCGACGAGACAAATCCATCGAAAACACCTAAAATCTGTCGATAAATTGATTGTATGTAAATTTACCGATGAATTTCTGAGTCTGTCGGTAATTATCGACATATTTCTAAATGATAATTACCGACGAATTTAGGGTAAATCCATCAATAAATTTAGCAACGGATGATATTCGTTGATAATGATATTTTACCGACAGATAAAGTTTTGTCGATAAAATTTTATCGATAATTTAACTTTTTCTTGTAGTGTCCTAAACACAAAAAACATAACAAAATTTGTATGAGTGATTGCATAAAGTGGGGGTTGAATGGATCCTAATCTCAATTTGCTGTAAACAAAAATCACCAAATAAGATCGTCCAAGGCAAGAATATATAAGCACAGATAAAGTAGTTTTATATTGGTTCACCCTAATATCTTGGGCTACGCCCAATTCTCCGTTAAACAAACTATTCAAAAGGTTTCACTAAGAAAATAGTTACAACGAGTACACAAACCTCTCCAAGTTACAATGGGTATACAAACCTCTCCAAGTTATAACGATTATATAAGCCTCTCTAGGTTACAACTGAGTACACAACCTCTTCAGGTTATAACAAGTACACAAACCTCTCCAGATTATCACTAGTACACACAAGTACGCAAACGTCTCTAGGTTACAATGGGTATACAAACCTCTTCAGGTTATAACAAGTATACAAACCGCTCTAGGTTACAACTGAGTAAACAACCTCTCCAGGTTATAACAAGTACACAAACCTCTCCAAATTATCACGACTACACAAACGTCTCCATGTTATACCAGTCTCAATCTCCCCTTGAGATCAAGACCACTCAAGATTGAAAGAACCACTCCCAAAAGAGAGAACAACGAAAGCTCACAAGGGTTTAGTTCACAATAGTGAAGAATTATACAATGGTTTCGCACAACCCAAAAATCTAAATGCTCTCAATAGTAGATTGGCAATAGAATACTCTATTTCTTCAATGTATTGTGTGATGTATTTCTCTTTTTCCTTCTTCTTGTATTTGTTTCAACTCGAAATTGTTCCTCTATATGTAACTTGTTAGAAACTAGTCGTTGAAATGCTTGAAAGGGACAATCTTGACCATCTAATTGTTGAAACTAATCGTTAAAAGAACAACTTCTATTATTGATTTTACAGTAAAATTGACTTTATCTGCATATAGAAACAATTTAAACAACTCAAGATATTTTTAATTTGAAACAATTAATCACATTTAAATATTTCATAATAATTTCAATAATTTCTGTTATGAACAATTTGAACGTTAAAGTACAACATACTATAAAATCTGATTTTGATATTTTTGTGAAAGACATTTTAATATATTTTTTTCTAATTTAGAAACAAATCAAATTAGAACTATGTGTAGAAAACATCATTTAAAATTGTTTATGTATTTAGCTATAGCAACATAACAATCCAATCTTAATTTCAAAAAGTTTCTACAAATACATACAGGTAAATAAAATACGTTAAATCAAATTAATTTTATTGTAGTCAAAACATGATAAAACCATAGACCAAGGTGTAGAGAATGATTTCATCTCAAAATAAAATTGAAAAGAGATTTAAAACATTTACTATTTTTATATGTATTTATTTATAACTTTCCTCTTCTTTTAATTTTAAAATAAATTATTATAATAAAATAATAGTAAATAAACACTTATATGGGTCTACAGTTCATTTGTACATACTCATCATGCTTAGATATCTATTGTTCTTACCGAGGACACGACAGAAATTTGAATGAGATTGTCAAGGCCAATCACGTCCAAACCTAGATGGCAAGCGATTCGAGTTGAGATATGCTCCAAGAACCGAATGGAGGTCCACCTACAGAAGACACTCCGATGCTCAAGTCAGAGGTAGTTTTTAGGGGAATCAAGTGAATATAAATGAAAGTGAGATGAAATTAGGTTAAGATTACTTCCTATATGAAGATACATATATGTCAATTACGGGCCAGAATACTAGACCCATGTGCTGGAATAACTGATCGAGAAGTTATTGGGTAGTTGCAGGTGGATCCCGAGATTGGAGGGAGAGGTTCATTTACTTGACCCCTGGTCTTTCGGGTACGATCATAACTGACTTGAGGATCTCAGGTGGTGACGGTACACAAACCCCCAAGCTCTAAGTCAAATATGATGAGTGAGTTTAAAAATGTATTAATTACACTAGACCACAGGACTGAATGACTGTCCGAGTTGTTCTTTTAATTCTCAGCTCAAATGGTCGAGCTGGACTTGTAAGAAATTTTGCTTGATTATGTATTTGGTAGTCGGAGAGTTCTGGAGAGTACATCTTGTGTGACTGAGCTTTAGTTCGTGTGTCCGAGCTCAACTTTGCTTTTATAAAGCTGACAGAGTGTAAGAAACTGTTTTGGCTGAAATACAAGACGGGGGATGAATTGGATTTCAAAATCTTTTTCAAAACTATTTGAACTTTTAAGAAAATGCAAGTCAGTTTGATAGACTGGATCTTTATTGACTTTACTAAACAGTGCAGTAGAATGAATCAGTAAACAAAACTCAATCAAGTCACAGCACAATGCAGCAAACCAAACAGATTTATCAGAATTCAAATACTTTAGACAGACTTGATTCAAATGCAACTGCAGAAGCGATCTAATTAACTACATTGAAACAGAAAGAAGTTAACAGCACAGAATGAACTGGTTAGATTCAGTCCAGTTGACAGTTTCAATTATTAAGAACCAATCAAAAATAAAATTCTTTATATAAAAGAAACAATTATTAGAAGATGATTAAGTCCTAAATCAATAGAGTCCAGTTATTGATTCTGAAAACAGTTTATAGCACACAGTGAACCAATCAATTAAATCAATGATCAAGATAGAGAAAGAAGAATCAAGAACACAAAGATTTTTATCCTAGTTCACCCAACAAAACGGGCTACGTCCAGTCCCTCACACACAGTAAGGATTTCACTAAAAATGATCAAATTCATCAAGTTCACAACACTTGCTCACAGCAAGAACACACTGCTCCCGCAACAAACACTGCTGAACCTACAGCAGACCAAGAAACCACACAGAGTCCACTTTGTGTCTCAAGAACACCCTTGCTGAAACCTACAACAAGTCACAATTATACAAAATCCACTGTATAACCCAGAAACGCCTCACTGCTCCCCGCAGCAAACCACTGTTGAACCTACAACAGACCAAGAAACCACACAGAACCCACTGTGTGTTTCAAGAACACCCTTGCTGAAACCTACAACAAGTCACAGTTATACAGAATACACTGTATAACTAAGAAATGCCTCACATTGCTCCTCGTAGTAGGCAAACCACCAGTACAGACTCATTGTACAAAGAATTACACTCTAGTAATTCAAGAACACAGTAGCAGTTTTAATACAATTGAAAGATTTACACAGAAATCAACTAACAAAAGTAACTCTATACAACATTTCAGAAATGTAAGAAGAAACAGGTATAGAGTGCTTAGGCTGAGGTCAGATCAATGATGTAGAAATGTTCAGTCAGTTTCCAAGCTCCAGTAAAATGCAGAAATTCAGTTCTTGATGAATTCTTTGAAAACTTCAAATTGATCTTGATCTCAAAAAGTGTAGTAGCGTTTTCTCTTGCTTGAAAAATCTCAAATCAAATTAGTGTAGTATGTTTGAAAATTCTTTGTGTACTCTTCTTTTGAAAACACACCAGCTACATAAACAGCTGTAGTGACAACTGTCAAACTTTAGGCGATTGATTTGACACTCAGTCGACTAAATTTTAAAAGATAATTAAAACGGTTTATCAAAATTTGAAATCAAATTTTAATGATTTTTTAAAATCTTGCTAAAGCCAATTTTCACAGTGGAGCTTATCAATGATCAACATTTATCATCACAATTTTTAACCTCAATCTAGACACACCAATACCACCTAAAGCCTAGACCCAAAAACTTTAATCTCCATGCATACTCCATGCATCTTCACTTGAAAGCACTCGGTCTTGACTTGGTCAACTTGGCTGGTTTCTTCAAATTAACTCAACAGCTTTAGTTGTAATTGGTTTGGCTTCATCAAATCATTATAGCTTCTCCTGGTGCTAACAATCTCTCCCAATTTGATGAAGACAAACAATGGCGTGTTGTGTTGTCTAGTTCAAACCTGTAACAATTGAACTCAATAGTAGTAGATTAACAATCTATATTAAGAACAAGTTTAGTAAACAGTTTCCAATAAATTGATGAAACTGTAATCAATCAGATTTCACCCAATCTCATGCTCAAACCAGTTTTGATCAACAATCATGCATTTATGCAATTGCTCCCCCATAATCCATCAACTTCTTCATAATCCATTGCCTCGATCACAGTTTTAAATAATGAAAAAAAAACTACAATTAGCATAAACATAGTACATCAAAATTTTATTCATATAAAACAGTGTTACATTTCGGGCACCAAAATATGAGTGACTTAATCAGCCAAATAAACAATACACTGAATAATCATAACTAGTCATAGAGCAATTCCATCATGCTAGATAAACCAGCAGTCACAACATCAACAGATCAGTAGAAGTACAAACAACAAACTAGCATCCTAAACATAACACAAGCATAACAAACCTAACAAAGACCTAAACAAACAGCCAAGCATAAACAACACACAGCCTAAACTTCTCTCAAACACATAGCCTAAACAACCAACACACAGCCACAACCTAAACTTATCCCCCATTGTCTTCAACAAATGGAGAGAGACAACCACTTAGTTATGCAATGCATGGTCTACTCGTCTGGTGGGAAGAATAAAGTCCCAATCTTGGACTGAATATCATCAACTTGGTTCTCAATCATTTGGAAGTGTGTCTGGCAGTACTCGTGATGTACACGGTGTTGGTCCTGCATGTTGTTTAGTTGGTTGAACATCCTTTGTTCAAATCCAGCAAAATAATCTTGTCCAGTAGGTGTTTCACTCGCCATTCTAGCTTGATCATGATCCATATTAGCTTCATCATCTTCATTCTCAGATTCTTCAGACTCTCCTTCAGTTGATTCTTCCTCATTATCATCATCAGTTGTTCCTTCATCAGCCTTACATATCCATTTCTTATTTTTCAGTTTCACCAGCCCGATCTTGGTTAAATTTGCTGTGGAGATCTGATTCACTGCCTTGACTTCCTCAACAATCTCGTCCTCAACATCAATCTCAAAGTAATCAATAAACTTTGATAACATTATCACATAGGGGATGCGATACTCTAACTTCTTGCCCACTTTGAACAAGTGATCACGGATAACTTGAATCCAGTTGACTTTGATTTTGGACGTGATACAGTACATAAGAATCAAGTCTTCCTCAGTCAAGGTAGCATGATTGAAGCCTCTCGGTGTGAGTATCCAGATGACAATGTAGGCCAGAATTCATGGTATTGCTACTAAACCACCAACATTATAAGTTCTGGACACAGAGAACTGATCTCTAAGGCATGATTTGTAAAACTGCACCTTATTGAAACTTCCCAGATCAGCAGAATTTCCTCTGGTTACAACAACTCCTTCATTATTCAAGCCTGTAACACTCATCCAGACATCCTCATTGATAACAAAGTCGATTCCTTTCACCTGTGAGTATAGGCACTCATCATCATATCACATATTTGTTAGAAAAACCTTAACCAAATATGGATAAGTATTTCCAGTCAGCTTCAGGAATTGGTTCAGCTTCTGAAATTTCAGCATATTTCTTACTTCACCCAGTTTTTCTTCTTTAAGCCAATCTAGGCTTAACATCTTTAGAGAAATGATCACCTTCCTGCTGTAGAGCTTATAGTAGTCGTTTATCCTTTCCAGATTTACGCAGAACCACCTCTCAAGATAATCACTCTCATTTGGTTCATCGGAACCAACATTCTTAACTACAACCAACTTTGTTCTCTTTCTCGGGTTAGATGATGATGCCATTTAGAATGCACTGATTTGAAATAGAATGAATTCCCACACAGAACAAGTAGTATTCGTGAAGTGGTGTGTGAATGTATGCATGTTCAGCTAGCAATATAAAGACAGATTAATGCACTACACCCTAGAGCACAGATTGACAGTACACTGCACAACATCCAATCCCAACAGATTGAGATACTACACGCTATCAGCATTCTAACAGACTGGAATACTTAGCTTTGTAGAGATTCCCTCAAAAATAGCTTTTACTTGTTGACTGCCAATACTTCAGCACCACGTGGAGTCCTGGAAACTCTCTCTCTTCACATGTTGAGCGTCACCTTGGTCAATTTTGTCTTATTCGGTCAACAACTCACTATTTTGCAATGGTCTTGGTTCCAGTCTAACTGATTCAGTTACACAACCCCATTCTAGTTAGATTTCAACTCTCGTCCAATTTCGCATGCATTCAGCATTTCCATTTAAATCAGTTATCATTTATACAGTTAGAAAAAATATTATAAAATTGAATCTAGTGCAGTGAACTGTGAAGTGCCACGAAGTAAAAAAAAAAACTGCTAATAGAACATAAGATATAAATGATTCACAACACATGTTTGATATCCAGTATACCAAGTTCATTCCATAGAAAATTAAATCTTTCTTTACTCAAGGGTTTTTGTAAACAGATCAGCAAGTTGATTCTCAGTACTAACAAACTGAATTTCACAATCTCTATTAGTGACATGGTCTCTAATAAAATGATGGCGAATTTCAATATGCTTAGTCCTTGAATGTTGAACTGGATTCTTTGTAAGATTAATGACACTAGTGTTGTCACATAATAATGGAATTTTAGACAAGTTAAGGCCAAAATAACTTAGTTGTTTCATCCATAAGGTTTGTGCATAACAGCTTCTAGCTGCAATGTATTCAGCTTCAGCAGTTGACAATGCCACACACGCTTGTTTCTTGCTGTGCCATGAGAGTAAACTGGATCCCAGCAAGTGACATGTCCCACTAGTGCTTTTCCAGTCAATTTTGCAACCTGCAAAATCAGAATCAGAATATCCTACTAAATTGAGAGATACATCAGCAGGATACCATAGTCCGACGTTTATAGTTCCTTGCAAATACTTCATAATTCTCTTTGCTGCAGTGAAGTGTGAGTCCTTAGGATTGGATTAAAATCTAGCGTAGAGGCACACACTGAACATGATATCTGGTCGACTGGCAGTAAGATAGAGCAATGATCCGATTAATCCTCTGAATTTAGTCTGATCCACACTGGCTCCTTTCTCATCTGAATCCAAATAACAGTTAGTTGTCATAGGTGTTACACTTTCTTTACAATTTTCCATATTAAACTTTTTCAGCAACTCTTTGTAGTACTTGATTTGACTTAGAAAAGTCTCATTATTCAGTTGCTTGATCTGCAATCCAAGGAAGTAGTTGGGCTCGCCCATCATGGACATCTCAAACTCTCACTGCATAGCCGCAACAAACTGCTTGCACAGATTTTGATTAGTGGATCCAAAGATAATATCATCTACATATACTTGAACTAGAATAATATCAGAACATGCTTTCTTAATAAACAAAGTCTTATCTGTTTTGCCTCTCTCATATGAATGAGATAGCAAGAAACTGCTCAACCTCTCATACCACTGTCTAGGTGCTTGCTTTAAGCCATATAGTGCTTTCTTTAGCTTGAAGACATGATTGGGATGCTTATGATCTTCAAAACCCTGAGGTTGACTAACAAACACCTCTTCATCTATGTAGCCATTAAGAAATGCACTCTTGACGTCCATTTGGTCCAATTTGAATCTATTCATGCTTGGGTAGGCTAGCAGCAATCTCACGGCCTCAAGTCTTGCCACTGGTGCATAGGTTTCCCCATAATCAATTCCTTCTTCCTGATTGTAACCCTTTGCAACCAATCTAGCTTTGTTTCTCACAATAACACCATGTTCATCTAACTTGTTCTTGAACACCCACTTGGTGCCAATGACATTCATCCCACTGGTTCTTGGAACAAGTGTCCAGACCTCATTCCTAGCAAATTGGTTCAGTTCTTCATGCATAACAATTATCCAACTGTTGTCTTCTAGTGCGTCAGCTACATTCTTTGGTTTAATTTGTGAAACAAATGCCATATGTTCACAGAATTGATTCAGTGTACTTCTGGTTGAAACTTCTTTCTGCACCTGTCCAATTACATTATCCAATGACAAATTCCTAGGAACTCTCCACTCCTTAGGCAATCCTGAAATTATCCTGTCAGTAACAACTTCTTGTTCAGCAGATTGATCTTCTGGTTCTATTGACTGAATTTCTGGTAGCACACTGGTTTCTTCAGTCTTATTTTCCAGTTCAGTACCAGCTTGTTGAATAATTGGAATTTCATCATCTGCACATGTCTTGGATCTTTCCTGCATAACTTGGTTAGTTTAATCAAAATTCACATGTACAGATTCTTTTACCAGCATAGTCCTCTTGTTATAGACACGATAAGCATGACCATGTTGTGAGTAACCCAGAAAAATACCTTCATCAGACTTGGAATCAAACTTACCCAGGTTGTCCTTCCCATTATTAAGTATGAAACACTTACAGCCAAAGACCTTTAGGTGAGACATATTCGGTTTTCTTCCTCTGAACAATTCATATGGAGTTTTCTTCAGTATTGGTCTGATCAACACTCTATTTAGTACATAGCATGATGTGCTGACAGCATCTTCCCAGAAGTATTTAGGTAGTCAAGTCTCATTCAACATCGTTCTGGTCAGTTTCTCCAAAGATCCGTTTTTCCTTTCTACAACTTCATTCTGCTGTGGAGTTCTTGGTGCTGAGAAGTTGTGCTTGATTCCCAGCTTACTGTAGAATCTGTTAAATTTCTCATTCTGGAATTCTCTACCATGATTTGATTTGATAGACACTATGCTGTTGTTTTTCTCATTCTGTACAACTTTGGCAAAATTCTTAAACACATGGTAAGTCTCATCTTTCGAAGAAATGAATAAGGTCCAGGTAAAACATGAGTAATCATCAACAATTACAAGTCCATAGAAATTACCACCTATGCTCATGGTTCTAGAAGGACCAAATAAATCTAGGTGAAGCATCTCAAGTGGTTTAGAAGTAGAAACCACATTTATAGGTTTGGAAGTGCTTTTTGTTTGTTTCCCTCTTTGACATGCTTCACATAGTTTGTTCCTCTCGAACTTAAACTTAGGGAGACCAATTACTAAATCCTTAGATGCAATCTTATTTAAATGATGCATGTGTATGTGTGCAAGTCTCCTATGCCACAACCAAGATTCATCATCTCGGGTAAGCAAACAATTCATGTTAGATGTTATGTAAGAAACATTAAGCATGTAAATATGACTCACTCTTTTACCTACAAGAACTGTTTCAGCAGATTTCGAATCTTTTATCAGACATTGAGCAGGCTCAAATGTGATCTTGTACCCCTTATCACACAGTTGGCTGATACTTAGCAAGTTGTGCTTTAATCCTTCCACTAAGAGTACATCTTTGATGATTACTTTGTCATTTTCTCCAATGTCACCAACCCCAAGTATCTTGCCTCGGTTATTGTCACCATATGTCACATATCCTGCAAATTTCCATTTGATATTAATCAGCTGAATTGAGTCTCCTGTCATATGCTTTGAGCATCCACTGTCCAGATACCACATCAGCTTACTGGATGCCAAGCATACTTGCAAAACAGATTAGAGTTGAGGCATTGGTACCCTGTTAAATTTGGGTCCATCTTTGTTAGTGATGCTTTTAGGCATCCACCTAACTAAACCTTTTGGCACTAAAAATTATCTAAACTTACAGTCCTTAACAGAATGACCTCTTTTCATGCAATAGAAGCAGGTAATAGGTTGTGAAAACTGTTTAGTATTGGTTTCGAAAAAGCTATTGTACTTTTTCTGTTTCCTTGGGAAATTGGGTTGATGTCCAATTCCAGCCTTTTCAAAAACACAGTTCTGAGAGCCCAGAATGGCATTCAGATTGGTTGTTCCCATAGTTAACTTTGAAGCAGTAGTAATTAGGTAGTTCACCTTCTTTTGAAGAACTCCACAGTTTTCACAGTTTGCTGGCTTGCTGGAGTCTAAGTTACTGGAAGTTTTATAGTGTTCAAGGTCAGTTTTTAGTCTTAAAACTTCACCTTCCAGTTCCTTAACCCTAGCTTCCAACCAGTTATTCAAACCCTTCAGTCTATTGTTGGAACGAGCCAACCTGTTTGCTTCCTCATGCGTCTCTTGAAACGCATTCAGTAGTGAACTGTAATTTGTATTGTTAAAGGAAGCACATGAATTTACACTACTTACCTCAGAATCTTCTCCAGCCATCAAACACAGATTGGCTTCAACATCCTCTTGCGATGAACTGCTAGAGGTAGAAGAATTGTCCTCCCATGCGATGTAAGCCTTTCTGATTTTTCCAGCTTTGTAGCTCTTCCTTTCAGTAGATTTTTCTTTTGTTGGACAGATTTGGACAATCTACTTGTATGTGTCCCTGCTTGCCACAACCAAAGCATGTAAGTTTAGCAGAAACAGAATTAGATTTCTTATTGTACCTTTTACTTTGTTGATCCTTTGATCTGTTTTTCAACTTGATGAATTTCTGAAATCTTCTAGTCAGTAGATTGAGATTCTCAGTTTCACTATCATCTTCAGTGTTGTCTTCACTGGTTTCAATCTCAGCAGCTTTTGATTTCAGTGCAAGGCTTCTGGATTTTTTTTCAGCAGATTCCATTTCCTTCAGCCTCGTCATCTCTAGTTCATGCTCTCTCAATTTGCCAAACAATGCAGCTGTTGTGAGAGTTGTCAAATCTCTAGTTTCTGAAAATTGTTGTCACCTTGGGCTGCCAACTTCTATCCAAGCATTTGAGAATCTTGATGTTCAGCTCCTCTTTATCAAACTGATTTCCCAGTCCAATTAGGTGATTAACTATATGAGTGAATTGTTTCTGCATATCAGCAATTAATTCTCCTGGTTGCATCCTGAATAACTCGTACTCCTGAATCAGTGCATGTTTCCTTGCCCGTTTCACATCATTCGTGCCTTCATGAGTGACTTCCAGCACATCCCACATCTCCTTTGCAGAGCTGCATTGAGACACCCTGAAAAATTCATCCAAATTCAAGGCAGAACTTATAATGTTCTTAGCAATACAATCATATTGCACACGCTTATTCTCTATATCAGACAGTTTATCAAAAGATTTCACAGTAGACACGCCATCAACAACATGCATAGGTACATACGGTCCATTTACTATTACATTCCAAATGCCTCTGTCAATAGACTCAATAAAGATCCACATTCTGACTTTCCAGAATTGGTAATTCACACCAGAAAACATCGGAGGTCTATTTATTGAAGCCCCCTCAGCAAAAGGTAAATGGATTTCAGCCATAGATACAAGTCCTAGCTTTGATGCCAATTGTAACAAACTGTTTTGGCTGAAATACAAGAGGGGGGGTGAATTGGATTTTAAAATCTTTTTCAAAACTATTTGAACTTTTAAGAAAATGCAAGTAAGTTTGATAGACTAGATCTTTATTGACTTTACTAAACAGTGCAGTAGAATGAATCAGTAAACAAAACTCAATCAAGTCCTAGCTCTGATGCCAATTGTAACAAACTGTTTTAGCTGAAATACAAGAGGGGGGGTGAATTGGATTTCAAAATCTTTTTCAAAACTATTTGAACTTTTAAGAAAATGCAAGTCAGTTTGATAGACTGGATCTTTATTGACTTTACTAAACAGTGCAGTAGAATGAATCAGTAAACAAAACTCAATCAAGTCACAGCACAATGCAGCAAACCAAACAGATTTATCAGAATTCAAATACTTTAGACAGACTTGATTCAAATGCAACTGCAGAAGCGATCTAATTAACTACATTGAAACAGAAAGAAGTTAACAGCACAGAATGAACTGGTTAGATTCAGTCCAGTTGACAGTTTCAATTATTAAGAACCAATCAAAAATAAAATTCTTTATATAAAAGAAACAATTATTAGAAGATGATTAAGTCCTAAATCAATAGAGTCCAGTTATTGATTCTGAAAACAGTTTATAGCACGCAGTGAACCAATCAATTAAATTAGTGATCAAGATAGAGAAAGAAGATTCAAAAACACAAAGATTTTTATCCTGGTTCACCCAACAAAACGGGTTACATCCAGTCCCTCACACACAGTAAGGATTTCACTAAAAATGATCAAACTGATCAACACTTGCTCACAGCAAGAACACACTGCTCCCCGCAGCAAACCACTGTTGAACCTACAGTAGACCAAGAAACCACACAGAGTCCGCTATGTGTCTCAAGAACACCCTTGCTGAAACCCACAACAAGTCACAGTTATACAGAATCCACTGTATAACCTAGAAACGCCTCACTGCTCCCCATAGCAAACCATGTTGAACCTACAGGAGACCAAGAAACCACACAGAACCCATTGTGTGTTTCAAAAACACCTTTGCTGAAACCTACAGTAACTCACAGATATACAGAATCCACTGTATAACCAAGAAATGCTTCACAGTGCTCCCCGCAATAGGGAAACCACCAGTACAGACTCACTGTACAAAGAATTACACTCCAATAATTCAAGAACATAGTAGCAGTTTTAATACAATTGAAAGATTTACACAGAAATCAACTCTATACAACAGATCAGAAATGTAAGAAGAAACAAGTTTCGAGTGCTTAGGCTGAGGTCAGATCAATGATGTAGAAATGTGCAGTCAATTTCCAAGCTCCAGTAAAATGCAGAAATTCAGTTCTTGATGAATTCTTTGAAAACTTCAAATTGATCTTGATCTCAAAAGGTGTGGTAGCGTTTTCTCTTGCTTGAAAAATCTCAAATCAAATCAGTGTAGTATGTTTGAAAATTCTCTGTGTACTCTTCTTTTGAAAACGCACCAGCTATAGAAACAGCTGTAGTGACAACTGTCAGACTTTAGTCGATTGATTTGACACTCAGTCGACTAAATTTTAAAAGACAGTTAAAATGGTTTATCAAAATCTGAAATCAGATTTTAATGATTTTTTAAAATCTTGCTAAAGCCAATTTTCACAGTGAAGCTTATCAATGATCAATACATTTATCATCACAGTTTTTAACCTCAATCTAGACACATCAATACCACCTAAAGCCTAGACCCAAAAACTTCAATTTCTATGCAAACTCCATGCATTTTCACTTGAAAGCACTCGGTCTTGACTTAGTCAGCTTGGTTGGTTTCTTCAAATTAACTCAACAGCTTTAGATGTAATTGGTTTGGCTTCATCAAATCAATATAGCATCTCCTGGTGCTAACACAGAGCATTAATGAGGGGTTTCCTCTTAATAATCATGCTTCTGACTTTCTGCTTCTCGAGGTGCAGAGGTGGTAGGTGAAGCTTCCGTTGTCATCCTACTGTCATGTTGACGTGACGATGGGTAGAAGGTCTACATGGCATTTCCTGATTGGAGAGTTCGATGCCACGTGGCCCTAGTGAAACGAAACGCCTAACACCCGAAACGCAGCATTTTGAGTTTTGCTTTTTCCATTAACTCTTACGTTTAAACATATAGGGTTTTAATGTTCAAAACCCATTTTACTGTGCCATTCGAAGAAATCTCAGCTTTCCTTCCTCAGTCCTGCATCCTTTATTTCCAGTCATCTTGCTCGTTCACGTCTTGCTTTGCATTCTTCTTTCTTGGTAAGTTCTTGCACCATGTCTTCTCATTCCGTTTCTAGTTCTTATAGGGTTCTCTTGACCAACAGGGAGGTTCAGCCTGTTGGCTCTTGCTCCCACTCTTCTTCTCCTCTGTCCTCTAATTCTTCCAGGACAGAGTCTGATGGCGCTGCTAGGCGATTCACCGTCGACGCCCAACCTCTTAGAATCGTGGGCTCTATACAGAGAGACCTCTTGCAGTGAGCCTGCCTTCTTCCAATCCCGCTGCTGAGGTAGCGAGGAAAAAGGGTGCTAACCCTTCGAAGCGCAAAGCTCAGGCTTCGTCAAAGGGTCAAGTCTAGAAGAAAAAAGGGAAAGGGAGGCAGTGTTATCCTCCTCCAACTGATCCTGATTACGTCCGGGTTAATGGAGAGGTTGATGTGTTTTCGTCCCAGTGTACTGGTTCCTATTTGAGGGGACATGTAAATATATATGATCTTTGCCCAAAAGAAATTATCCCGTACATAGGTCTGTTCGGTTGTAAGAAGTCTGAATGTGTATATATCAAACCCCCTCTTGATTCCGACGAATTTACCTACGTTGTACATGTTTAAAACTTACTATATGAAGTTGCCCTTTTCTTCCTTTGAGTGTGGTATGTTGTCTGCGATGAATGTGGCTCTCAGCCATCTTCATCCTAATAGTTGGGCTTTTCTTAAGGCTTTTCAAATTGTTTGTGATTTCTTGCATATGAAACCTACCCGTAAATAAATTCATGTATTTTTTCCAACTAAACCATAGAGATCCTGTGGGCTGGATTTCTTTGAATGCTGCCCAATATGGTCAGTTGTTTAAACTTTATTCCTCATCCTGGAAAAATTTTAAAGATAAGTTTTTCAAAGTGAAACTGAGGAAGAGTGATCCTTTGTGTTAGCACTAGTGGGTTGCTGTGATTATTTGATGAAGCCCACCAAGTGAAGAAGTTCAAGACCATGTGATCATATGTGGAATGCATGAAGATTTCATGAAGATTGAAGAGCTTGGTCTAGAATCTAGGATTGTGTGTTATGGGGTAAGTTTGAGTTCAAATCGGTGATGCATGCAATCTTAATCGAGGATAAGCTACATAAGTATTTTCTGAATTAACAAAAGATTTGAGAAATCATCAAAATCAGAAATTACATTTTGAATAACTATTTTAACTAACTCGAGAAAAACAATCGACTGTTTGCTAAAATAATCGATTGAATTTTTAAGACAGTTGTCTATAAATATTTGGCACAGTTTTTGAAAACAAACATGAAATCATTCTAAACATTTTTTGAGCAAGAACATTGTGTTTTCAAAAAGAGAAAAAGCCCCTTCGTGTCCAGTGATCAAGATCAATCAATCGTTTTCATCAAAAACTATTTCTCGAACTACTACTGGAGCTTTGAGTTGACTGAGACAGTTTCATCACTGATCTGATCATCAGACTAAGCCTTTTATACCCTTTCTTTATTACTTTTGTAATCTGTTGCATAGAAGTGCTTGTTTTGCTTAATTTGTAATAATTCATTCATTATACTGAAGTGTATTCTGTTGTGAGTTACCTGGGTTGGTAATTCTGTTTGTATAGTAGGTTTTGTACAAGTTATAACTTGCTGAGGGGATCAGCAAGGGGTTTTCTGGAATATACAGTGGAGTCTGTATAGTTCTGGGTTCTGCTGTAGGTTCAGCAGATTATTTTCTGCGGGGAGCAGTGAATTCTTGCAGGTATCAAGGTGTTGTTTTTCTGTAAACTGATCTAGTTTGATCATTTTATAGTGGAAATCCTTACTGTCGAGTAAGGGACTGGACGTAGCCCTTGAGGAAGGGTGAACCAGGAAAAATCCTTGTGTCTTGATCTCTCTTGCTCTCTCTCTTGACTGTTCTTGTTAAATCTTGTGTTTCTTGAATTTTCAGAATCGGCTGAATCTTGCTAATTGAATAATTTCATCAACTTTCTGAAAACATTTTTAGTAACTTCTGAAAACATATAATCTGTTTAAACACAATCTACTCTTAACAGTTCTGAACTTGATCAATAACCAGTATACTAGTTTTCTGGAAATCTGCAGTTTTGCAACTTACTGGGTTCACTGTTCATCAGTTTATTTTTCCAGAAAAATTAATCTTTCACAATTATTGATTAAAGATAGTTTTCATACACTAAACATAGTTTTTATTGTTGGATAAAAAGTTCTATAATCAGTAATTCATTACAACTTGAATTAGATATAATTCTTTGATTTCTTGAATTAATTTCTCAAGAACTGGTTTTACTGTACATAATGCTTTCAAGAACTGATTTCTGGTTTCAGTTTTTTGGATTTGTTTGACTAATATTGTACTAGATCTGTTTTTGAACCTTTGTTGTTTGCTTTACATATCATCTTGAATAGTTTTCTATAAAAATAATTCATTCTCCAAACAGTTTGCGAAAAGTTTTCAAGTGTTCAATTCACCCCCCTCTTGAACTTGGCCAAAACATATTTTACACTTTGAAACGTGTTTTATTTGATGAAAACTTCACTCCGAGGTTTCCCCTATACTGGCAAATCCCTGAAAAGTTCAAGTCATGTGATGAGAACTTGTTGTCGGCTGAGGAGAAGGCTGACATTGAGGTGTTGAGAAGTCTTCCTCGGCTGATCAGTACTAAAGAGTTAATAAAAACTCAGCTTGTTGGGGACCCTGTAGCTTATTTTGAGGGTGAGTCTTGAAGCGATTTAAATTTTAAACTTTTAGATTTTTATTCCGAACTCTGATTCTGACTGTTTGTTTTTTGGCAGATATCATGGGCGATGACTTCGACTACACCTTCTTCCAACAGGCAATCGACTCTATGCCTGAATCAAACTTGGGGGTTGAGCAAGAGGATGTTGGTCACCCTTCGAAGAGGAAGAGGATTAAGCTTTCAGAGGTTGTGTCGGTGGGGGCATCCTCTACTCAATATGAGGAATTCCCCATTTGCGTGCAAATCCTAAATCAAGGACCTCTTGATACTTAGATGGAGGTTGACCAAGACCCCAACAAAGCCATATCTTTAACATCCTCTCCTTCTCAGTCACCAACACGAAAGCCGAGCTCCAGCGCGGTGGTGAGGACATATACTTCCACCCCTCGTGGGTCTATCCTTTCTGGGTCGCTGCCGGTGGAGTTCCCTTTGTTGCTGAACCTTCCTGGACTTGTCTTCTTTAGGCGAAGTCCAATGAATCAGGTGGATTTTGTGGCGACTACCAATGAGCAGAGTGACTCTTTATGGGGCATAAATGTTGATCCAGAGTTGGTTGGCTCAGAGATGGGAAATTCGACCTCCCCTTTACCTATGATATCGAGCTGTTGAATGTTGTGGTACTGCTTCTTGTACTGTATTGTTTCAGCGTTGCATGGCTATAGTGGAGCATTTGAAAAATGCCGCCGTCGATGGTACTAAGGTTCGCTCCTCAGAATCTCAATTGAAAGATGTCATTCTTGCTAAAGATAGGGTGACTAAGCAACTAACCCTCGAGTTGGAGCAAAGTCAGGGTCAATCTAAGTCGCTGGAGACCGAGCTTGAATGGGTGAAGGCCAAGTTGGAAGGGTTGGAGCAACGATTCAAGGAGCTCCAAGCCACTATTCAGAAGGAATGTAAGGATCATGAGGAGCGGCTCGGTGTTGCCGAGAGCCAGGCCAAGGTGTCACAGGATCAGCTCATCGCCCTCCAAAATCAACTTGCGGAGTCTCAAGCCTGATGCCTCGCCCTTTCTGAAGCAAATGAAAAATTGAACAAGGGTGAGGCGGCTTTGAAGGAGCAAGTGAGTAAGCTTGCCCACATGGGAATGCGGGTCTATTCTAAAGGATTCAAGAAGCCTCTTTCTTTCAACCTTTTCTGAATCCTTCACAATTTGTTTAGGAGAAGGACGTTGTCAACGGCGAACTTGTTGACAAGTGATCTTTTCATAAATATTGTATTTTTTGTTAAGTTTGACAATTTGTGAATTTTTAGTAATGGTAAATAACTTGCTTGAGCTTTTGTGTAGTGCTCGATATAGTATGTGTTGTATACCCTTAGCACGTTTCATGATCGTTTTTTATTCTAGCACGCAATATTATTGGTATTCCAATGCTAAGCATGATTTGTGATGTTTGACTACATTGTTAAAATAACATATAAGCTCGCGATTGAGCTCAGATAACTCATCAAAATGACGAAGTGTAGCACGGTATCCGGGTTAGGTTTTCCTCAACATCAGTAAGTATGAGTGTATAATTTGAGCTCGGTTGGTTCATTGGATCAATTAAGTATGGTATGGTACTCGGGTTGGGTGGACCTTAGTAATCAAAGGCAAATAATTAAGATGTAACATTGTAATCATATGTAAGAGAATTGTCATATTTATTGGAAATCTCAAGCGTGCCTCGTTAAAACCTTGCTCGACAAAACCCTCCTTAGAGAAAAAATCCAAATCAAGGAAAAAGGGTACATTGCTTTTGTTATGAAAAGTGTTTAACTGAAATAAAATTCAAAGTAAAAGTGTTTGCTAAAGTATGATTTGGAAATAGAAAGTATCTAACTATAATATGGCTTCAAGTGGGTGACATTCCAAGTTCTAGGAATTAGCCTGCCATTCAGCTCTTCTAGTTTATAGGCTCTATTCTAGAAGGAATCCACTATTTGGTAGGAATCATCCTAATTCGGGGCCAGCTTTCTTTCTTCTTTGTCCTTGCGAGCCTCGCCCACCTTTCGCCACACTAGATCACCCTTGTGGCATGCTCTTTCTCTTACTCTAGTAATGTATCGCCGAGCTACTCTTAGCTTTACTACCTCTTCTATAACCTGAGCTTCTTCCGGATCTCATGAACGAGATCTAGATTAGCTCTTAGTTCCTCATTGTTGAGATTTTCATGAATTGTTGTCTTCTCAATGAGGTTTCACTAAGCTCTACGAGTATCATGGCATCTGATTCATATGTCAACCTGTATGGTGTTTCCTTGGTAGTGAATTGTGGAGTGCAATGGTATCCCCATAAAATTTCAGGAATTTCTTCAGCCCAAAGATCTTTGGCTTGGCCTAGTTTTTTCTTAAGTTCATTTATGATCACCTTGTTAGCAACCTCTGCTTGACCATTCTTCTACGAATGTTCGACCGAGGTCACCTAATATTTTATATCGTTGCTGTAAGAACCTTTCAAAGTCTCCATCGATGAATTTTCGGCCATTGTTTGTGACTAAACAATGTGACAATTCGTTTCTACAAATGACGTTCTTCCAACAGAATTTCTGAACTTGTTGAGCGGTGATAGTTGCTAAGGGCTCAGCTTCTATCCACTTACTGAAGTAGTTGATAGCAACTATGAGAAATTTAACTTGACCCTTTGCAAGGGGAAAGGGACCGAGGATATCCATGCCCCATGTAATGAACGACAATGGTGTGACGATTTGATGTAACTCTTCTGAAGGAAGAGTGTGTAAGGGTCCGAACTTCTAGCACTCTAAACATTTTTTAGTGAAGTAATGGGCATCCTGCCTTAGCGTGGGCCAGTAATATCCTGCCCGAAGTACTCTTGTTGCCATGCATCGTGCTTCTGAATGCATTCCGCATATCCCCTTATGCAGCTCGGCAAGTACGTATTTGATCTGATCATTGTCTAAACATTTAAGCAATGGTGTAGAGAATCCTAGTCTGAAGAGTTCTTCGTTATTTAGTACATAGAAAGATGCTTGTCGACGCACTCTTTTTGCTTCCTTCTCATCAACTGGGAGGACCTTTTTAGTAAGGTATTCAATGATGGGCGTCATCCAACTGTTCTTGCCCACATTTACCTGTAATATATCAATGTGGTCCTAGCTCAAACTTGTCAAGTTCTCTTGGATTAGTGTTCTGTGTTGGCCGACCTTTTTTGTACTAGCCAATTTTGAGAGGATATCAACTTGTTCGTTCACAGTTCTCGGAACTTGAGTTATAGTGAACTTCTCAAACTTATCAATCAAGCTTCTGGTGATGTGGTAGTACTTTTGTAAAAGTAGTTCTTTGGTTTGGAAGTCACCATTTATCTGCCCTATAACTAATTGGGAGTCACTTGACACCTAAGTCGTTTGACTCCGAGTTCTCTAGCAAGTTTGAGACCGGCGATCAATGCTTCATACTCCACTTGGTTGTTAGATATTTCAAAGCCAAATCGTATGGCTTGTTCAACAGTCAGCTCATCAGGTCCTTCTAGGATTGCTCCTACACCACCACCTTTATTGTTAGATGATCCATCAACATTCAAGGACCACCAGTCATTCTTTTCTGCCATAGGCAGCAACTCTATGAGGAAGTTAGCTAGAAATTGGGCTTTCATGGGCCCTCTGTTGTCGTATTTAAGTCCGAACTCAGAGAGCTCCACTGTCCATGTTGTCATCCTGCCAGCTAGCTCGAATTTTTGAAGAATCTGTTTGATGGGGTAATCGGTGCAAATAGTGATTTTGAAGCTTCTGAAGTAATGATGTAAATATCTTACAGAGAACACTAACCCAAGGACCAACTTTTCTATTGTCTAGTACCGCTCTTTTGTTGGTTGTAGAGTTCGGCTAGTGAAGTGGACTATGTGTTGCTTTTTCCCATCCTCATAGATGAGTACCGAGCTTACTACAGAGTTAGACACAACTAAATATAAAAAGAGTGTACTATGACGACGATGACTTACCAATATAGGTAGAGCTGCTAGATTCTGTTTGAGTTTTTGAAACATTTCCTCACATGATTCGTTCTATTCAAATTGTTGTGCTCCTTTCAACAACGTATATAAAGGTTTGGCTTTCTCGGCAAGCTTTGGAAGGAACTTGGAAAGGGTTGCGAGCTTGCTATTTAGCCTTTGTACTTCTTTCAACGAGCTCGGACTCGTCATACTTAGGATTGCTTCACACTTATCAGGGTTGGCTTCAATCCCTCTCTACGTGACCATGAATCCCAAGAACTTACCAGCCATGACCCCGAAAAAACACTTCTGAGGATTCAATAGCATATTATGAGCCCTTATCCTATCAAAGACTTTGGTGAGGGCGGAGGGATGATCTTCTCCCCTTTGTGATTTCACCACCATATCGTCTACGTACACTTCTATGGTGTTGTCGATTAGGTCTTTAAAGACCTTGTCCATCATTCGTTGATAGGTTACCCCCGCATTTTTAAGCCCAAAGGGCATAACTTTGTAACAATAATTTTCACCTTCTATCATGAAGGTTGTTTTATCCTAATCAGGAGGATACATTTATATTTAATTGTACCCTGAATATGCGTCTAGAAAGCTAAAGAGCTCGTAACCAACTGTACTGTCGACAAGTCGGTCTATGTTTGGTAGTGGATAGGTGTCTTTAGGACATGCTTTATTGAGATCTTTGTAGTCAAGACATTCTCCACTTACCACTGGACTTTTTCTCCATTACTACATTAGCTATCCAAGTGGTGTATACGATGGGCCTGATGAAATCAGCCCTAAGCAACTGGTTGACCTCTTGCCTTACCACTAACCTTCTCTCCCCACCGAGCTTTGGTTTCCTCTGCGCAACAGGTTTTGCCTAGGGAAGGATAGCTAGTTTGTGACACATAAAGTCAGGGTCGATTCTAGGCACATCAGCTGGACTCCATGCAAAGAGGTCAGCGTTGGTGACTATCACATGTTCAATATCATTTTTTAACAATCTATTTGTGATTCTTCCAACCTTGGTACATTGGTTGGATTGTTGTCCTAACTGGACCAACACAACTAGTTCATCAAAGGTGGGCCTATTTTCTTCAAACTCTGCTCTAGGGTCCAGGTCCATCTGAATTTCGTCCTCTGATTCTTCCTCATGTTCCGTCTCAATATTGAAACACTGTAGGATTTCTGACTGCATAAATGTTGTCTCTACTTTATTGCATTCTTCTTTAATGTTGGCTTCTGAAATTTCTATATTGAGGGGTGTTGCTGCAGACGAGCTTGTCCCCTTACTGTGTGGAGTAGAGACAATTGCTCTAAGAGCATTGAGTGTTCTTTGGCCGATCAACACATTATATGACGTATCTGCTTCTACTAACAAAAATCTCACCATTAACGTTCAATGAGTTCGCCCGACACCAAAGGTTGTCAACAAAACTATAAAACCTCTGGTATGCACTCTTTCTCCTACAAACCCGACTAGTGGGTCAGGGTATGACTTGATCATATCCATTGGCAAATTCAACTTTAAGAAAGTTGACCAGTATAGGACATCGACCAAGCTTCGTTGGTCGATGAGTATTTTGTGTATTTTCCAGTTGGCTATGATGGTTGAGAAAACCACAGGATCATCCCATCATGTATGTTGAAATTTGCATCTATAAACGTTATCGGCGGCAGTGATCTCGGTGGTAAAATGTTCACCAAATTGATAATTCTCAAGTGTCTTCTCTATGCCGACCTAGAGCTACCTCCACCTACGAAGCCTCCGGCAATTGTGTTGATTTCTCCTAAGTGTCCCACACTATTGTTGTCTTCTCTATTTTCCTGCTCAGGTGGGGGTTGCGTTTGAGGTTGAGTTGTGGCGACCTCTGACTGTCCTCGGTCGTGACCTTGTCCTCTTCAAGATCCTCCTCTTCCTCGTCTTCCCCCTCCTCGGCCTCTGTTGCTCTAACTTTGTTGAATGAAGCGGTTGAGAGATCCTGACCTTATCAAGTCCTCAATAAGGTCACGAACTTTGATACACTCCTCTGTGGTATGACCAGAGTTTTGATGATACCAGCACCTTTTGGTCGGGTCGGTGAAGGGAGGACTTTGCACGGGTTGTGGCAAGCGAACCAACTCTAAGTTGTAAGCTTCTTGGATTATCATCTCTCGACTAGCATTCAGTGGCGTTTAAGCATCGTATCTGCCTACTTTCTTTCTTTTTACTCATGGAGGAACACTAGGTGCTTCAGCTCTCTTTGATGCTTCTATTTTCTTTCCGATGGCAATGTACTTTGCCGCATGTGCTCGGAGCTCGTCCATGTTGGATGGAGGCTCTGCATACAAAGTATTGAGGAAGAGAGCCGGTCTTAATTCGACTGTGAGAGCGTGCATGGCCACGGCTGGGTGCAAATTCGGTATGTTAAGGAAAGCTTTAGTGAAATGGGACATGAATTGTCTAAGTGGTTCATTTCATCCCTGGGCAACATGATGCAATGATGCCGAGACAGTAGCCATCAGTTTGCTATCAACAAACCGAGCTATGAATTTGGAACATAAGGTTCTGAATGAGTCGACTAAATTCTGCGGTAATGAGTAGTACCATTCTAGAGTTGTTCCTTTCAACGTAGTAGGGAACAGTCTACAATGTACTCTTAAATCTCCTGAGAAAATGTTGGCTTGAGTCATGTAAGCCTTGTTGACATGGGCATCCGGGTTTGATGTTCGGTCATAAGGATCTACCTTTGGCCACTTCCACTTTTCAGGTAGTTGAGCTCGCATGACCTCTGTCATGAAGGGGTGGAAGCCCTCCATATAAACCTCCAGTTCAGGGTTAAGCCTAGGTGTTAGTGTATGCTGAAACAAAAACTCTTGATTGACCTCTCGCAACACCCTAATAGCCTCTCTGGTTCCATGCCAGGAATCCTCTGATATAACTCTCTCTGGTTTTGATTGCTCTGACGACCATTGTGGTCTGGGGACTTTCCTCTGCTGTTGTGTCAAGGGCCACTGTGGGTTGCTTTCGTTGGTCATTGTCAGGGTTGTAATGATTCTTGGTGTTCATTTTTGGTTTAACCATCTGTCGAGGTTGATCTCGTCTTTCCTCGAATATAGAAACAAACACACTACGGTTTACTATGGAAGGTCCTCCCAGATCAGCTTTAGTCTTCTTCAGGGGTTGGCCCCCTACTTAACTCTCTTCTACATCCTCCAATAGTGGTATGGTGATGCAGAGTTGCTATCTCACTCCTATATGCCTCGCATTGTTCTTGCATGTCTTTCCTAAGATTAGCAAGAGTTTCCTACATGGTCTCCATATGGGTCCTGAGAGCTTTGAAGATTGTTGGATCCATTGTTGCGAATGTGATCTACTTGATTAAAGTGGAGTGACTCTTGTGCTTGTGTCAGGGAAAATATTAATCGGCCCCGAGGTGGGAGCCAAATGTTCTTACCGAGGACACAACGGGAATTTGTATGAGATTGTTGAGGCCGATCACGTGCAAAACTAGATGCTAAGCGATTTGAGTTGAGATATGCTCCAAGAACCGAATGGAGGTCCACTTGCAAAAGACACTCCAACGCTCAAGTCAACGATAGTGTTTAGGGGAATCAAGTGAATAAAAGGTTAGGATTACTTCTTGTATCAACATACATATATGTCAATTATGGGTCGGAATACTAGGACCCATGTACTAAAATAACTGATCGAGCAGTTATTGGGAAGTTGTAGGTAGATTCCAAGATTGGAAGGAGAGGTTCATTTACTTGACCCCTGGTCTTTCGGGTACGACCATAACTACTCCGAGGATCTCGGGTGGTGACGATACAATTATGAATATTATTGTAACAAACATATAAATACAAACACATACTTGGAGTATTGCTATTATCAAAACTTTATTACATGATTAGATCATCTAAAGAGACTTTGGACCGTCTAAGAAATCAACAATTATGTTTTTGTTGCTGGTATTAGGTTGCAATTTCCATTAAATCAAATCCATAAGTTATGTTTTTCTTTTTTTTTTTTTTTTTTTTTTTTTTTTGTTGTATGATGAGTATTGCATAAGACAATGTAGCAAGCAAGACCAACTCCATACGTCATTTTGATAAGTGTAGGTAGCTAAAGATTCAATATTTTAATGTTGTAATATAAATTTTATTAGTTTAAAGTATATACATAGTTTGGTATCCAAAAAATTGTTACCTTTATTCTCTCATATCATATTAATAGTTTAATAGAATAATAGTATAAGATTGTTCAAGTGAAGAAAAATAAGATCTTGTAAGTGCTTTTGTAACTATCTTTTGAGATTGAAGATTTTTTTAATTTGTGTCTGGAGATAATTTTCTTTTCCTAAAATTGGTTATACAAAAGTGACAAATTGATTAACAAGATAAACTTAATATTTTTTCCATAAATTTTGGTTAAACCTTCATTCGAAAGTGAGAAATTAAAAGAATTACATAAATTTTATTTCAGATTATAATAAATTAGATAAAGAAATGTATTAGTCCATTTTAATCTATTAGAAATTCAATGCATTAATTGAAAATCCAATTATCCATCAAAATTCTTTTCATAGATGGCTATATCTATCCATAAAAATAAAATTAAAATATATATATATATATATATATATATATATATATATATATATATATATATAAATACATCTTTTTGAAAAAAAATAAAAATTAAGAAAAGTTTTAATTACGAAAAGTTTATTAAATTAATTTTGATTCATTTCGTATGACTATGATGATCCATTAAATTTAAGAAATCGTAAAAGTTATCTATCCATAAATTAGATGGATAAATTCGATTTGATTTTTTTTATATTTTTATATTAAATAAATTGAACAATATTTCTTTGTAAATAAGTAAGATGAATGATAAATAAACGGATTATTTTACTACCCTAAGTTCCATAGCATATTAATAAAACGAGATTATATAAGTAGTGAAATCTTATTGAAGGCACAGCATAAGCGTACTTTTTTTTTTTGTTAACCACTATAATTAGGGTTTTTATTCTTCCATAAGACTCTAGTGTTGTTATTAGGGCTTTTATTCTTCCATAAGACTATAGTGTTGTTCCTCCAAAACGAAAGTGATTTCTCATTGAGGACGCATTCTTATTGCACCTTTATACTTTTTCCATCGCTACCATAGCTTCAGCAAAATCACTATTATATAACATTGAAAAAAATATATATTTTTTTATAATTTTTTGTACTTTATATTATATAATCTGAAATTAAAAAGATTACATTTTATACTGTGTAATTTGGAATGTAAAAAAGAAAAAATTCAAACGATACAATTTAAAATACAAAAATTATATAATTAGGAATACAAAAATTGTATTATGAGTTATATCATTTGAAATATAAAATTTGTATTTCGGATAATTCAAAAAAGTTATTTTCGATATTTTAAAAAGTATGGAAGTGTAGAAAGAACTCCTGGAGAGGCGCGGGAAGAATGTGTCCTCATTGAGGACATAGTCACATTAAGAGGTAGACGTCTTCTTCTTACATTTTCATAATCTCACTCGACACCTATGTACATTTTTAAATTGTGAGAATACCTTTTGTGAAAAGACTAAAAAGGATATTTGAAAAAATAAAAAGAAAGATGGGAGAAGAGGAGAGAAGGATGACTGTGGATAGTGAAGGTTTGTCTGTTGTAAACGTTGAATTGGTGAATAGTGTATTGATTGTCAATGGTTGATTGTTGTATGGTGATGGACATGGTAGTGTTTCATTGTGGTTGGAGGCGATAGTTGGAGTGGTTGTAGAAAGGTTGAGGTAAGTGTTGACTTTTTTTTCACTTATGATTGTAGAATCCAAAAGATCACATGATTGTAGAATTCAAAAGTATTTTTTATTATATAAATGATTATAGGATTGGTAAAATCCAAAATAGAGATAGACTTCTGGATTAGGTTGAGGGTTCATTCCGAAATATGAATATATATTCTGGATTGGACTAATCTGAAAGTCATTAGTTGAAAAAATACATTTTAGATTGGGCCAATCCAGATATCATTAGTTGAAAAAATACATTTCAGATTATTAATTGAAAAAATATATTTTAGATTGGGCCAATCCGAAAATCATTTGTAGAAAAACTACATTCTGGATTCGCCCAATCCAAAAATTATTACTAAAAAAATACATTTTGAATTGGGTCAATATAAAAATAATTACTAAAAAAAATACATTCCAAAATGGGTTAATTCAAAAGTTATTACTAAAAGAATATATTCTAGAGATTGGGTCAATGTGAAAATTAACTGAAAAAATACATTCTCAATTGGACCGGATGATAATTTGATTTTTTTGTCTCCATGTTAAGAGATGAAGGACAGTGCAGGGTATATAAAATTATCTTAAAGATTTTTTTGGCAGGGTGAGACTATGGAGGTGCGGGAAGAAGGCGTCTAAGAGGTACTCATGTGCAAGGATGTGTTTGGTGCACCCAACCTAGTCTTCCCATTCAACCATAACGTGTGTTACCAATTAAAGTCATGCTCATTGAGTAATTTATTTTTAATAAAGAAAATGTTTATTGATATATAAAGGTAAACTTATAAAATATATATAATATAAATTTAATGTCTCACTCACGACATTTTCTTACTGAACTTTCTTTTGCTCAATCATACCAAAAAAACATGGAACTACTATTTGAGTTTCGTTAATATATTATATTTTGTAACTCGTATTTTTGTTCTTGTTCAGCTGTAAGAAATTATAGTTATGCATTTATTTAGAAGATATAAAACTTGAAGAAAAGTTGGGAGTCATAGCAGAATAAACGAGAAGATTTTCTAAGAGAAAGCATGCAATCTTATCAATTCCGATAGATTGAAATTTTAGACTAACACCTAAGAAAAATATTAGTTTATTTGATTAACGATGACTTCATATTACACTCTTAAAAATATTAGATCTTAATTAGATTTACTAATGTGTTTTTCTTTTAGTTTAGTCATGATTACTTTTCGCTTTAGCCAGTGAAAAACAAAACAGTAAAAGAGTTTAAACAATGAAAGGAATTTTTTCTGAGTTCTTATTTATAAACTTTCTAAAGTGATTACATATATCAAATGCCTTTATGATGTGTTTGGATGAGAGAGTTTTGAACAATAAATACTTTGTATAAAGAATTTAAAATACTTCATAGATATTTATAATAATTCAGTTAAGAGGAGTAATGCTCGAGAATAATGGATATTTTGAAAGGACAACTTCTATTTTATCAAATTTGTCATTTGAGCTTATAACAAACAAGAACAATTCTTCCACTAAAAAGCAATCATAATCTCAGCCAAACTATGTGTCAATCTTTTCCTACCAACCCCAACTCATATCAGAAAGAAAAGGATAGAGCAATCCGAAGAATGAAATTGCGTTTTGGTACAGTAAGAAAAGATCCTTCTCATGTTCCAGCATGTTCAATTCCTTCTAGACACTCACCTTATCAGATGATAGGACCGCCACCTTCATGAGTGCTGAAAAACTTGGCCAATTTTTCTGAGACAGATTGTAGGCCATTGTCCAATGATTCTTCTCTTCCATCATAATCATCATCTCCTTCAAAGATTAAATGAACCCCACATTTTTTTAACTCCAACCCCGTATCAAAAGGTGGATTTCTCTTGCTCACACTAACTGTATCAGCATCTTTTAAAAAGGCTACCAACTGATGGTAATCATGGAACCTACACAAGTGTATGTGTTCTTCATCTGTCCTAGGCACCCCACGGATGTTTAACACAGTACTAAAGAGAGTTCTGCCCCCTTTGAGAACATTTGCTTGAACATCAATCAAGCCAGGCATATCATCTCTCTTCATGTTCGGTATACCAATGTTATGGTTGATTGAAATAATAACACCAACAAGTACACCCTTTAGCTCAAGATTTTTACGCTTGGAAAAGCTCACAGTTTGTCCAGAAAACCATTCAGGTAATTTGCTTCCTGGCATGCTTAAGTTCTGTAAATTCCTCAGTGCAACCTGTCACATAAATACTTCGTTGTTTAGAAGCTATAACAAGCAACAGGAAATTAATTAGTCCTGATTTTTCTCAATTATGTATGATAATATTTTGAAATTAGTACTTGTATATATTCTGTTACTTTGACTAATTTACTTTGGTCCTTCATTCTAATTTTTGGTTTTAGTTTGATCCTTAAATTCTAAAAATTTCAGTTGGATCTCCTAACGTATTTTATTAGACCAATTTGATTTTTTCCTCAGTTTTTTTATTACAATAATTTTAGTTGGCATGACAAATATCTATTTAATGTGACATCTCTTACAATTTGCTAATGAAATAACTAACTTGGTCTAATAAAAACACCTTTAAAGGAATTCATAAAGTTTAAGAAAAAAAAAGTATATTTTAATCTATTCCTTTTTAGTCCGGATAGTGAAAGTCTAAGGTCACATTTGTTTTATTAAGAAGGGGACTAAAACCAAAAAGTACCATACTTTTAAGGTTCAATTTTTTTTAAGCATATATTTATCCAATGATCCAAGTTTGATGAATAGAAAAGGGACGAACAACCTTCGAAAGTCTCTTGCGTATTTGTGAGGAGCATGCTATGCAACCACTCAGGTACAACCTTCTCAGTGACTTCAAGCTTTCAAGACCAGGAATATCCCCCACTTTTGCACAGTTTGTGAGATTCAACTCCTGCAGACTCTCTAAATTTGACATGTCATGGATAGTTTCTAACGAAGAACAGTTTTGAACATTCAGCGTAATCAAGCTTGAAGGAAGTGAGGGGAGAGAGTTAAGCTGAGTGCAGTTTGGCAGTGAAAGGACCTTGAGAATACATAAGCCCTTCAAACTGGAAGGCAGGCTGTGAAAATTATTCATGCCTAATTTTAAAGTCTCCAATAGTGACAACTTCTCAAATTCATCTGGAATTTTCCCAGATATTTTCCATGCACGAGCATCAAGCTCAGTTAGCAAGGTCAGATTGCAGAAGGAAGATGTTAGTACAAAAGGGCTATGGTTCTCTTCAGGTTCTGCAAGGAAGCTACTTTCATTGGTATCTAAATCAGGTTTCTTTGCCATTCTCAATGTTCTCAAGCTTGACAACATCCCAAAGCTTTCAGGTACGCTTGACACAGCTGTTTCCTCCATGAAAAAGTGATATAGAGATTTCAAACCTCCTATTGAAGCTGGAAGCTTTCTGAGCATTCTGCATTTGTTCAATCTTAAGTTGACAAGGTTTTCTAGCCGTCCAGTGGATTCTGGCAATTCCTTGATATTTCCATTGACCATGTTCAATGTAGTAAGAGATGCTAGGTGGCCAATAGATTCTGGCAAATATTCAAGATTTTTACAATACATCAACTTAAGTATCCTCAGTAGCTTCATCTCTCCAATCTCGTCAGGCAAATTTGTGATGGCTGTTCCATCTAACTGAAGCTCAACAACTGAGGCCAACGTTTTAATTGAATTTGGCAATTGAGTGAGAAGTTTACAGTTTCCAACTGATAATTCCCTCAGGTAAGATAAAGAACCAACGGTATCAGGGAGTTCTTTAATTGCAGTTCTATCAACCAGAAGTTCTGTCAATGACATGAGATTCCCTATAGAATCAGGAATTGCAGTGAGATCACATCCCATCAAATTGAGTGTCTCAAGCTTATTTAGTGATCCAACATGGTCAGGTAACTCTTCTAACCCAGACTGATATAGGGATAATTCTTGCAAAGAACATAGGTGCCCTACAGAACTAGGTAGCCTTCTCAAATATCGGCAACCTTCTAAAACAAGCCGCTCAAGTTTCGTGAGGCGAAAAATGGACTGCGGCAACTCTGCTATAGCAGTGTCACTAGCATGAAGTGCTTTCAAGGATTTCAGGATTCCAATGTTTTCTGGCAATGCTTTTAACTTGGAGCAGCCAGAAAGAAAAAGACCCTCCAGTTGTTTTAGCCCTGAGACATCAATGGGAAGGTTGATAAGGCTTGAACAACGCGTTAAATTTAAACTCCGCAAGGAACTCAAACATCCAATTGATTCATGAATATTATTTAGATTAATGCAGTTCTCCAGATCAATCTTCTCTAGACTTTGACACCCAGATAAATCAGGTATAGCAGTGAGTTGGATGCAGTAGGAGAGATTCAAGACCATTAACTTCTGTGGCACCTGCTAAACGTTGTCATGTTACACCGTGCGATATATACATACATACATTTATACATACATACATTTATATATATATATATATATATATATATATATATATATATATATATTAAATAGAAAAACTAAAAAATATATTTTAAATTTAATATAAACCATATTTCTAAATTTATACAACGGATATTCAAATTATATTACTTGAAATACATTTTTATATTATCTAATTTGAAACTTTTGGATTGTAAACTTTAAAATATATTTCTAAATTTTGAATTTGAATCTCCAGAATATATTCTTTAAATATATAATTTAAAATATATTTTAACATTGTAAAATATGAAATATATTTCAAATATTACAGATTTATTAATAATTTATATCTTTCACATATCTAAATATGTTGACAAAGAAAGGTTGTACATATCACCGGTACAATTCTTAAACCCGTCTTATTTATTTTACAATGAGTTTTTTCAAGTGTAAAACCTTAAATTAAAATATTTTAAACACGTCTTAATTATTTACCACATGAACACTAAATCTCTAAAAAGTTAAATATGAATTTTTCTATACCCAACTATTTAAAAAATATCAAAACTATCAAACTATTATTAAATCATCAAAAAGTTTCTTTTAACATCATAACATATATCTACCAATTTATCAAAAACAACTATTCATATTTTCAAAATCAATTTTCAATCAAAACAAATAACATTCAAATCAATCAATAACACTTGCAAGAATAATAATAAAACTTGTAATCAAGTGACTATTTCATTCATATCTTTTAACTTAAAATTATATGGACAAGTTAAATTAGTTTTTTTTTACCTTATTAAAAGAATAAACACTTGCAAAAAAATTTAAAAGTCTAAAATAACAGAAATAACATAACTTGCACCATACAATTTTAATCAATAATTGGAACATATCACTCTGATCCTGAACATCAGAGACTCATCTTGAAGATAAAAATACTACATACAAACATTATTTACTTAAATAAACTAAAAATTGAGCAAACATAAACTTATTACAAATAAACTTCTGATTAGACAAATTTACTTTAATTATTACCGCCAAGAGTTTTAATATAGCTTTCGATCATTAGTTTGATGAAAATGAGATGAAAAATTTAGAGAAAAGACAAATAAGAAAAATAAAATATATCATTGAAACGGTTTTATTTATATACATTTTTAAGTGTTAACAATAAAATATTCAAGTGTCATTCTAATTATACCACTTATTCTATATAACTATTTTTCTAATTTATTCAAATTTTTAATAATTTATTCATTTTTGAACTATTATTCTTAATTTAATATGATATTTAACTTGTTTATATTTTAAGAAAATATTTCTATATTATTTTTTTTTTGCTTTATATGATTCAAGAACATAATAATATAAATAATAACAATTTATATTAATAAAGATAATAATATTTAGGTGCATCTTTTTAAATTTTATCTTTTCAGAAATAATGTTTTGATAAATTTTTTATTAAATTATTCTCTCAATGGAATGTTTTTACTGAAGATGGAACATTTTAAATGTTTAAACTTTCTAAGTTAATGAGACTGATAAGTTAAGTTGTAAATATTAATGAGAAATATTAGCAATAACTTAATAAATATAACTTTATAAATTGTAAATATCAATTAGATAAAATTTCTAAGTTGTCAATATATGAACAAGAACTAAACAGAAATTTACTTAGAATATTACTCATGAGTTACATGCAATAAAAAAAAAAGTATAGTGTGAAAGCAAGAGGAAGTATTAATTGAAATTCTTAATATGAAAATACAGGTTTCGTAAACCTTAATTTTTAGCATTAAGAATATACTATTTATGTTTTTATGTAACTTAACCTAAAGAATATACTATTTATGTTTTTATGTAACTTAACCTTAAGCTTGAAGCTTAATTTAATTTGAAGTATAACTCAATAAAAACACTTAAGTTTGTACTAACTAAGTGTATGGGTTATTACATATAACTTCACAAGGAGCTCAACTTCTAATACAAACCCTTAACCCTAAATAGGATGGAAAGTTCAAGCTTTTAGTAACTTAATTCGAGGTTATTGAAATTTAAGTTGGTATAAAGTTTCAATTTACAGTAAAATATTTTAAAGTTTACCAAATTTACGTATAAAATATTATAACAATTTTAAATAACATTTTTTAAAAAGTTCACTGAATTTGAAAAATAAGAAACAATGATTTGAAAATTTTAGTTTTTAACGTCTGTGATTCTATTTATAATAACTTTTAACTAATTTCTACATATATGCTAAAATACAATATTTTTTTTTAAATTATGCATTTTAAATTTTTTTAAATCATTGGTCTGATTTGTGTAATAAATTAATGATTCACTTAACATTCTCATTTTTTAATTATTAATATTATCATTTTATTGCTTTTTTTAAAAATCTTTTTGTTTTTGTTTTAATTTATTTATGTAGTTTAATATATATTATAAAAATAAAATTATATTTTGGCACAAAATATGTATCTCAACTTTATTTCTTTTATAATATAAGATAAGCAGCCAATAAGAAATTATAATTAGTATGTTTTTTAAAACTATTATTATTATTAAAATGTATTATTTATTAATTTGTACTAATAAAATACCTTGAAGCAATAATGAAAATATGTACTTCCCTTAAACAGGAAAAGAAAAAGAAGAAGTTGGTGAGATATATTTGAAAATGAATTCAAAAACATAAAAGAAGTTCAACTACAACACACTAATTCATGTGCTACCCAACTACCATTGTAAGCTAATAACTACCCAACAGCTACACACCATTTAATTCCCAACTACCAAACGTACATATTTTTATAATTAATTTCTAAATATGTGTTAAAATATAATACTTATTTTTTTTTAAATAGTCATTTATTTATATTTAAATTGTGAAGGAATTATTAATTTGTTGGTCTGAGTTTTGTGTCAAATTAACGGATTCACCTTAATGTTTTCAAATTTTCATGATTAATTTTTATCTTTTTATTATTTTTAAAACATGTACTTTAATGCATATTTTAAAAATTAATATTAATTTTTGGAAGAAAAGTTTTATCTAAATTTTATTTCTCTAATAGTATAAGATATTTGTTATTTATTTATTTTTATATAGTTAAGAAAATAATGAAATGGGTGAAAATAAGAAATGATTTTAAAGGCAGGTAAGAAAGTCAACAACAACTTAAGTCTGAGTCAACTAATATAATACTCTATTATTATATGTGACTAATTTTACATGATTAATTGATTTGAATAGTTTATCAATAGTTGGTAGTATAAAATACAATAATGTATGTTTCTCCTAATTTTTATTGGCCTTTCAATCCTAATTTATCCTATCATTTTAGAATTACTAACAATTTTATGCAAAATTTCAACAGAAAATTTAAGAGTTTGCAAGCATTTAACTAGTGAAGTGAAAGGAGAATTCCATGCTACTAACTTTTTAAATGCATCTTGAACATTACTTATTAATCTAAAATCTTTTTGATAGAATAAATCTATCTTACAAACCCTTGAAAATTCATGTTTGAATTTTGCTTAAAATTATTTATATTTCTGAAGTTATATTAGAGATTGAGATTAGATAAACCATGATATTTTTGTTGCTGGGTGTTTAGGCATCAACATGATGCAATGATAGACAAGTATTATTTAAAGGGAGGCTAGAAGCACTTATAAGACACGTGTTTAGTAGTTATAATTTTCTTAAATGTATTTCTTTAAAATTTATTAATTCTATAATTCAAGATTACAACTTAACGAATTTCGGTTTTAATTACTTATATGGTTTCTAACCTTTTTTCTTTTTCTAAAAGTGAAATGAATTTTCATATATTTTTCTCATTGAAAATTTTAGCTAACATTTTGAGATATATGTGTTATTTTAAACAAAATAACCACGTAATTTCTCTCTAATTAAAAAGGAACAAAACTGTAGCTAATATTTGTCTAGTAAATAATCACTACAATTGAATTAAGTATGAAAAAAAGGTTGGTTGTACTTTCAATTGCATGTTTAAAACAATAACAAATTTGTAATTTTTTATTATTTTACAAGTTATAATTTTTTAACAATTTTTTTTCCAGTATGACTTTCAAACTTGCCTAAAAGCTCCAACCATTTATGCATTGGAAGGAACAATTGGTATTAATGGGTGAAATGTATTGAATTATTTAAATAGTAATTTTTTAAGAGTCTTGATGTATTTACAGCCAAAATGATTGTATGGTTGAAAATTTTATTGTGCTACTTTTTTTTATTATTTACAATTTATAATCATACTTTTTTTATTATTATAAAATTCTCTCTCATTCATTATTAAGTGATGTCCAATTATCAAGATATAAATTTTCTATGTATAATTTTGTTAATTTAGTGATTCTATAATTCTAGAAGTTAACAAATTTCAATTTTAATTACTTATTTGCTCTTCTGTTTTTATTTTCAATTCACTGAAAAGACTGATGGACTTTTATGACTACTTGTTATTAAAAAATATTAAAAAATAATTTGAGTCAATATTAACTATTGCGAAAGAGACCAGCGATACTTTAAAATATATTTTAGTTTGTCTTTTCTATCTGTTTGATCAATGGGAGATTAGAAATATAATAAGTAAATATACCATGAGATAGAACTTATCTTTCTGATACGTAAAAGATATAATTACACTTAAAAGCTAATTTTAGAAAAAAATAAATTATGGGCACTAAATTAAGAAATCCATATTGTATAACTAAAAGGCAACTTATTAAGATATTTTGATAAAAAAAACGGAATATTAAGTAACAAACTTTATAAGAATTATTAACATTCACTCAGTTGCCTTTTTTAGAACGACTAATAAATTATATATATAATATAATTGAAGATTATCCCATAAAATTTGAGATGTTAAAGATAAGAATAAAGATTACTGTAATATGATATAATTGATTATGTGAATTTTATATTAATATAACTTATCGAACATAATCAATTTCTTTCTTTCAATCCATGGATCTTCTTGATTTTTCCGTTTAATGCGGGAATGTTTGGTTTGAGAAATAGGATAATAACAGTTTGGGATTGGGATTATTATATTACGGATAAATAAATTATTATATGGAGCGATAAACTCTGGAACCAATCAATGACGCAATTTCCTATAAACAAGGACCAGCATCTGCATTTCCGAGGAGCCCGTGTTTGGTCAACTCTGATAAATTAATTAAATCTAACGGACACAGAGGCACTTGATTTGTTTGGCAGTGGCAAAGCTGGTGTGTTGTTCTGAGTTGAGAAACAACAATAACTTCGTCGAAAACGATGTCGTCGGAGGATGTGTTCGTTGGCGCCATCGACCAAGGTACGAGCAGCAGCAGGTTCATAATCTACGACCAATCGAGTAAGACCATCGGATGCCACCACGTGGAGTTCACGCAGTTCTACCCGCAAGCGGGGTGGGTGGAGCACGACGCCATGGAGATTTTGGAGAGCGTGAAGGTGTGCGTGGCCAAAGCCGTCGACAAGGCCACCGCCGATGGGTTCAACGTCGACAAGGGACTCAGGGCCATCGGTCTCACTAATCAGAGAGAAACCACTCTTGTTTGGAGCAAATCCACTGGTCGCCCTCTCTACAACGCCATCGTTTGGATGGATGCTCGCACTTCTTCCATTTGCAGGTCCTCTTATGATTCGCTTTTGAATTTTTACCTGATAAATCGATGTGATGCTGAATCCATCTGTGGCGAATATGCACTGTTCAAGATTAATTTTCAACTGGAATCGATTTTTCAAAGGGAATACTGTCAAAATCGATTCAGACCGGTAAAATCGCATGAAAAAATTGAAAGATTAAAGCGACCATTTTTTACTCAATTTTGGAAGGAAGTGTGTTTATCTCAAATTAGGTTTTGTGTGATAACAGGGATGTATGTGTATATATAGTTGTATAAACTGCTCAAGAATCTGAAATCATTTGCTACAATTTTGTGGGGGGGAGTTTTTCATTATTTGTATATACTTGGCATGGATTCGTTTTTATAGTATTTTCATGGACCGGTCGAATCCGATGCTATGTATGTCTGTCGAACTTATGATCACTGTTTCTTCCCGGCTGCTGATATTTTGATTATTTGATATTGATATAATACTATACAGTAAAATACAACAATTTCATATTGAAATAATTATTTTTTTATTATTATATAATATTTTATTAAATAAAGTTAGTGTAATTCATAATGATATCAAATATAATTTTTCTTTCTGTGTTGTTGTTTTGTTTTTTTGGGATATCTGTCAGTCATGTCTCATGGATTAGATGTTGATTTGTTTTTTTTTTTAAACAGGAGACTGGAAAATGAGTTATCTGGTGGGAGAAAGCATTTTGTGGAGATTACTGGTTTGCCTATTAGCACATACTTCAGTGCAGTGAAGCTGATGTGGCTGATAGAGAATGTGAGTGCTGTGAAGGAGGCTATAAAGAAAAAGGATGCGCTGTTTGGAACTATAGACACTTGGTTGATATGGAATTTAACTGGTGGGGTGAAGGGGGGTTTGCATGTTACTGATGTTTCTAATGCATCTCGGACAATGTTGATGAATCTAAAAACCCTTGAGTGGGATGAATCTGTCTTGCAAACTCTGAAAATTCCTGCTGAAATCTTACCTAAAATTGTTAGTAATTCTGAAGTTATAGGAGAGATTGGAGCTGGATGGCCAATTGCAGGAATCCCTATTGCTGGATGTTTGGGGGATCAACATGCTGCAATGTTGGGACAAGCATGCCGTATTGGGGAGGCTAAAAGCACTTATGGCACAGGTGCTTTTATACTGCTAAATACTGGTGAAAGGATAGTTCAATCATCACATGGTCTTCTATCCACTATAGCCTTCAAGCTTGGTCCAAAAGCTCCAACCAATTATGCATTGGAAGGATCAGTTGCTATTGCTGGAGCTGCAGTGCAGTGGCTTAGAGACGGTCTTGGCCTCATTTCTAGTGCTTCAGACATAGAGGATCTGGCATTGCAGGTTGAATCAAGTGGTGGGGTTTACTTTGTTCCTGCTTTTAATGGATTGTTTGCTCCATGGTGGCGTGATGATGCTCGCGGCGTTATTGTTGGAATGACAAGGTTTACATCCAAAGCTCACATTGCTCGAGCGGTGCTTGAGAGCATGTGTTTCCAAGTGAAAGATGTCTTGGATTCAATGCATAAAGATTCAACCCAAGATGAATCATCAAAAAGGGAATTGTCGCTTAGAGTGGATGGTGGTGCAACTGTTAACAACCTCTTGATGCAGACTCAGGTTTGGAGTGATTGCATATTAGTTTATACGAATATCTTTCTTTCATCCAGTATTTTTTTTTTCACTTTTTGAATTTTAGATAAAAAAATTAGATTCATTTTTTTTATATCTGACTAATCTTGTTCATGGATGATTTTTTAATATATCAATCTTAATTATCAATTTATATAATACATAGTAATGTAATATATAGACCTGTGTCCTTGTATCTTATATTTTGGAAATTACACATGTCTATATATAGACCTGTGTCCTTGTATCGTATTTGTGTTCATATCGTATCTGTGTCCGTGTCGGTATCCAGACTTTATAGATAGTTACTGAAGTGTTAGTGTTCATTGTTGCAAATGCTTTGTTACCTTTTACATAACTGATGTTTTTTTGTTAATGATGTTCTACAGGCAGATTTGTTGGGAAGTGAAGTAGTTAGACCTGTTGACATAGAGACAACAGCACTTGGAGCAGCATATGCTGCAGGGTTGGCTACTGGGGTATGGAAAGAAGAACATGTTTTCAATACCGGGGAGAGGATGAAGAATGCTACGGTTTTCCGTCCCATAATGACTGAGGAAATAAGGAAAAAGAAATTTGAATCTTGGTGCAAAGCTGTTAGTAGAACTTTTGACTTAGCTGATCTTGCTATTTGATTGTCTTTTCACAGTTCCACTTTTTTACTTTTATCCTTACTAAGCTGAAGGGAATAATTATGTTAATTATGAAATAAATTTGACATTATGTTTCTATGTTGTTCCTTTGTCTTCCTTGTATTTTGGAGAAGAAAAAATGCATTACATAAAATAGAATAGAAGAATTACATGAGTGGTAGTTTCTTAGTAATCTCTGAGAATACTGGTTCAGTATACTATCAGCAAATACTAACAGATAAAGAAGCACATGTGGCAACAAAGTATGACATTGCGTCTCTCCTCATGAACATTGAACACAGGACAAAATAGTTGTTTTAACTACATTAACTACGTTTGCGAAATTGTTAGTTAGACTATCAAATTCTGTTACTAATCTCAGCAGAATATTTGATAATAAGAAATTTTATCCACATGTTAATAATATTATATAAAGAAGAAATTCAAATTCTTATAGTATTAAGAAACTATTTATTTATTAATGTTTAATACGCTTTTAATAAATAAGTAAATGACACAGGTATTGCTAGATAAAGATAAACTTAAATAAAAAAAATCTATTTTATTAATATTTTTTATTATAGCTTTAATAAAAAATTAAAATAAAAAAGTCATGTGGTCACGTGGAGATTATGCAGAGTGAGAAAACTTTACTAATGAGCGCAAGTAAAATTCACTTACAATAGAGAAGAAAGAACATATAAGAGGAATTTAAAATGAAAGTCTCGTACTTCAAGTTATATATTCAAATTTATATAGAAAGAGTAAATTGGTTACATATTTTTTTTATACTTATAGTTTTGTTTTAAATATAATCTTTAAATTTTTATTGAAATTTTACATTTCCAATAAAATTAGAATATTAGTTTTCCTTTTTTTTTTTCAAAAAAGAAGTTAGTTCATCAAATAGTGAAATTTTGTTGTCAAGTTTAAATGTGCTTTTAGCTCTTGAAAATTTTAAGAAATTTGTAATTAGTCTTTAATATTTTATTTTTGTTTTTGGTCCTTAATTATTTATAGATATTTGATCGTTGAAATAAATATTTATTTTATTTTCTCTCTATTATTATATTTATTTTCTTATATAGTTTTTTAATTATTTTAAATTATTTTTTGTCTCTAGCTTTTTATTATAATAACTTATGTTTTCTATTATATAATAACTATCAATATAAATAATATATCGGAAGAGAACAATACAAAATAAAACAAATATTCAGATATCAAAAGTTATGAAAAAAAATCATTAGAAACTAAATGCAAAATTTCTAAATTTTTTAGTACCAAAAATATAAGTAAGCGAAAGAAATAAGCTTTGGTTCGTGCTCGTGCGTATGCAGCAATTCCCATAAAAACCCCATCTTGGGCCTTGGCCCTGTTTATGTACCCAAAACGAAATTAAGACAAATTCTTCCTCCACCCCCGTACCCTCTTCCTGCATCCCTATATAATTTTTTTATTCCATAACTGCCTTTCATGAAATTACATAAATACTCCTATCTTAATAAAATCTTTTTCCTTCCCAACCGGATGACCAGGCCATCCGGTTTAATTTTTGTAAAATGAGAACCGGATGCACCCTCCATCCGGTTCACAATTTCAAAAAACTGTAAACCGAATCGCCTAGTCATCCGGTTGTCTATTTTGACAACCGGATGACCAGGCCATCCGGTTTACAATTTTTTGAAATTGTGAACCGGATGGGGGGTGCATCTGGTTCTCATTTTAAAAAAAAATACAAACCGTCCGGTTAAGAGAACCTTCGTCCGGTTTACGTAAGCCATTCGCGACTTCCGTTCCTTCGTTATTCAAAATCTTTTAATTAATCCTTGATAGAAGCATTAGGTAACCAATTTATGATGTTTATTAGCAATTAGTAGGTGATATTGATGATTAGAGTAGTTGATTTGGGATTTGGGAGGCTGTCGACGGCGAATTTGAGGATTTTCCGCTCTGCTGGTTGAGAACCGGATGGAGTCGTCCGGTTTGTATTTTTTATTTTTTAAATGAGAACCGGATGCACCCCCATCCGGTTCACAATTTCAAAAAAAACGAAAGAGAGAGTATTTATGTAATTTCATGAAGGGCAGTCGTGGAAAAAAAATTATATGGAGGTGCAGGAAGAGGCTATGGGGTGGAGGAAGAATTTGTCCGAAATTAAAGTGAACGAGTCTGTTTTAGACATCCTTTTGAAAAAAAAAATTAAATATTTTAAAATTGAAATTAGGTTATTATTTTATTTATTTAACTTTCCCATTTACATTTTCTTAAATGGAAACGTATTATTCTATATTAATATACAACTAAAGATTAATTCATGTTAGCTTCCTATTTAATACTAGTCCAGAAATTTAATACCTTAAGTTTTCTTCATCTTCATTTTGTACTACATTTATTTGGATAAAATAATTATTTCACAGCTCTATAGAAATATATTTTAAGGTATTTATTTTTTAAAAAACAATGCCCCTTTATTTATATTTCGGTCCTACTACTAGCAAGCCATAATTCACTTGCAGCTCAAAAACCTTTTCATCATGCATGCATTTATGAACAAATAACTTAATCTCAATACATAAGCAAATATACCATAGAATAAGTAAGTAAAAATATGGTACCTTATAAGATTGAACTATTATCTATTTATAGGGTAAACTCTAATTAATGTTGAAATTTGTATGTAATAACATTTTGGGTTAATGGCTAGTGCAAAATTCTTTCACTGTTATTAACAAAAGAATAATTGTTAATACGATTTTTAAAATGAAACTAACAAAATTATAATTTAAAATAAGAATTAATGTGATGGTTAGTTAACACAACACTCTACACTTGGTAATCATAGTGTCCTCCACAAATGGCTCTTATGATTGATTGACCTTGGCATCATTTACATACTCTCAATGGAATTTGAAAACGATGGTTTTCTATAAGTGCCCCTTTTGACTACAAAAAAGAACAAGCTCTTCATTTTGTCAACATTCTCACATAAATTATGCATAGCTACTAATAATAGGTAAATTGATTCACATAAATACAGGGTAGCTTATTTTCTCAATTATTCCTTTTTCGCTTTACTTAATTGGCTTTACTAAATTTAATGAGGCATAGGTATTTATAAAACATGACTTAGTCAAATTATTTTTTGAAAATCTGAACTAAATTTCGATATACAGCTATAACTAAATATTTACTAAAATATTTAACTATATTTGAAAAATTTGAATAAAAACTGATAATTATATATATGGTTATTTTTTCTAATGAGGGCCCAGGTGTTAGATATATGGTTACGTAATTATATGTTACTTTTTCTAATGAGGGCTACTAATACCTCATGCATTCACTCATAGGGTGTTTGGTAGAAACCCACAATGAATACAAAATTATGGTAAAATTTTCCAAAAAAGCAATTTTTGGTTGCTTAAAATTTATTCTGTTGACCTCATTTTCATGCACTAAGTGTATAAACTTATATTTAGTAATAATTTACAGTCCACACTTGATAAACGTTTAACATTCAAACCGACCATTTGACATTCCAACAAACTTAAGATATCTCCAACTTAAAAGTTAATAATTTAATTATAAAAAGTACTTATCAATCCTTGTTAATGCATTTTTTTTTTCATGGGGGTTAAATTATATTTTCAGATAATTCTTTGCATTAAGATATTTTTTCTTTTTCTTTAATTTTTTTAAAAGAAAATGGTTTTATATATATTAGTTTATCTCAATCATCCAAATCTTAAAAGACTCAAGCTTCTTCTGAAATCAACTTGTAGAAAAAAATGTTACTTGTACACTCAAGTATGTTTTTTTATTTGTTTGTCCAAGTAATTTCTTGAAATATTCTTTTGAGAGTATCACATGATCCTAATTACAAACTAAAAAAATGTATACATGTGCAAATATAAAATTTAAATTCATGTTTTTTTAGTGTAAAATCACTCAAAGAAAGAATAATATATATAGAAAGAGTAAAGCAAAACTTGAATAATCTCGTAATAATTATTAGGTTGATGTTTGTTTTCATTACTTTTCTTCATACTTGTGAGTATTATTTACGAGTGTTACAAAATAAGATTCTTTGGGAGAAGTTAAGCAAAACTTGAAGTATATGTCAGTACCATATTTTTTATAAAGACAAGGAATATTATTATTTTGCATAAAATGACACTTTAATGCATTTCATTAATTGGTTTTTTCTTTCATAAAAATAATGTAACATGTTTTTTTTTTTTATAAACAATTAGTAAACGATATTTGACTTTACAAAAGGTGTCAACATGTATTAGAGATATGTTTTTATACTGAAGGTGTTTTTGTTTTTTTTTTTTTTTTAAGGTTCTTAATCCAAATTCCTTTTTTTTTTTTTTTTTTTTTTTTAAGGTTCTTAATCCAAATTCCTTTTCTTTATTTTTTTTTCCAAATTATTATCATAAATGATGAAGAGAATACATAAGAAACTCAGACAAATAATATTTACATTTATGGTCATCATTAAAATACTTAATTCTATTCATATGGTACATTCTCTAAGTTATAAATATTCTTGTCTCGTCTAAACAATATCTTAAGCAACATATAATTTAGATGTAGACGATGTATAGTCTTATACTTTAAAAAATGTTGATTTAATAAAATAATTATCTTCTTAAAACGAAGAGTTATATAAAATAATAATAATAATAATAATAATAATAATAATAATAATAATAATAATAATATTCTTGTGTTGGAATTATTTGGTAACTATTAATATTATTATATTTGATCTAATACATTAAGAGAAAAAAAATACAAGTCATCCTTATATTACAAAAATAAAAGAAAAAGAAGAAAAACAGAAGTACAAGTAAGGATTGAAGCTTGTTTTTGTTATTTAGCCAAAAGCTATGATATAAATGATTGACATTTATTCTGGTTTTATTTTGTATTATTATTGCCATAAAGTACAGACTTTTAATTTCCTTTTATTGATGTTCATAAACTTAGAAGAAGTGTTTGGTGGTAGCAGTGGTTGAAAAACGAGATAGAAGAAAAGACTCTGCAAAGGCAAGAAACCAAAACTGTGAAAAAGGGTCACAAGTCAGAAAAATCAAATCATCCAGCAAAGCAATCCAAGAGTAAAGCAAAGAAACTGCCATGAACCACCATGCCATGCCAAATTCAACCAAGCTTCACTTCAGACAACTTTTGTCCCCAATGTCAATGTGCAATTCTTCACGCAAACTCACAACACAAACAAAAATCACTTCCCATAATAATTTTATCTTTGTGTATCTGAAAATAAGAACATAAATGATATAGGACTAAACTAATATATTTTCTTAAATACCAAGATAGAAGTGATAGTGAGCAATCACTTATTATTTTACCCTATAGTTTATTTATACTAAAAGGTGGAAGAAAGTGAGAATCACGAGGCACATCATGCTGATACTCTGATCATAACTCAGACTCTGCAAATAGCTTTGCTTTCTCTCTTTCTTTTTGTTTCTTGTTTCTTGTTTCAATGCTCAGCTGACCCCCCATGACTCATCATTCAATGCCAGCTTAACATTGCATGCATTCATTCATTCATTGCCCTTTTTCCAAATTCAATCTGAACCACCCTTCATATTCACCACCAAGTGAAAACCACAGTGAAATCAAGTTAAAACACACAAAAAATAAACAACTTTGCCATCTGATATTATTACTATTATTGTTATTATTGCACTATGCTGAGCCTTTTCACCAAGTCTTGGTGCTTCTGTAGCAACCAATCATGCATGCCCATGTGCTCAAGTGCTTTGAGCTTTTTCACCCTCAGATTAAACAAACCACAATGGATCACTAATTAATCACCTGCAGTAATTTCATGTTAAATTTGAAGCTTTCACGTGATTTTTGCAAGACAAACTTGAATAATACTCGCATTAAAAAGGTAACTTAACTTGGTGTCAATCATGTCATGATAATGAATTTTCACTTGCAAGGATAAAAGAAAGATACAAAGTTCCACTCATGAGAAAAGCTCCCTCGTTTCTTCTTTTAAAAAAGCTGCGTTAACAGTGGCCAAAGCTTTAACCCAAACTTTTCATAGAAACAGCACAGTAAAAATACAAAGAGTGTGGTGTGTGTGGAACTGCCGCTATATCACACTCAACCATAAATCTTATCGTTTTTCTCATGCAGAATCTAAATACGTAATAAACAGTTTTAGAGTTCTGAATAATAATACACTAAGAAGATACGAAATATCTTTTTATTATATCATATTTTCACACATTTTTGTTTCTTCCCATATGATAGAGACACTTCTTGCATGTGAAGTATATTTTTCCCAGCTTAACCGTTACAGAATTACATGTCAACCTTAGTATCTAAGTATCTTAGAAAGTTCTACTTGTTTTATAGATTTTTTTTTTTTTTCTACTTGAGATAAAACTAGTTGTCTAGTGATAAAACACAATATTAAAAATCTTATATCCATCAGTTAGTATTAATAAAATTAAATTAAACTTAAATATATTTTTAATATGGTATCTTATTCTAACAAAATTGCTAAGTATATTTGATCACTCGTTATTAGTCAGTCAGTCTTCTCATATAAGTTTTACACTTTAATAGACTAAATCACAGTTATATTTTTAAATAAAAAAGTTACTTCTTTTCTAGTGATTATAAAATTTATGGAGTTATTCAACAATTCTATCACACGCTATTTCATAAATTGAAGCAAAGCAAGATTACATCAATGCATATTTGTTAAGAAAACTTAAAAACTGTAATTTGAACAATAATGCAGTGAAGGGTATTTGTGTCTTCTGAGAAAAAGTGACACACTTTCTCTCCAAATCCATAGAATGTGTTGCTTTCGTTTGTTTTTGATTTTGGGTGAAACCAAACGGACCCATATCTGAGCACACACCCACCCAACAAAACCCCGTTTCTCTCTTCTTATAAAACCCCACATTTGGTTCCTCTTTTCCCGCTTCGTCTCCAACAACAATAATCAACAACCTTTGACATTGTTCACACCACATGGCTTCCACAACCACCTACGCCTCCGACCCCACGACCCCCAACACCACCTTCGTCCAAGCCGACCCATCAAACTTCCGCGCCGTCGTGCAGAAACTCACCGGCGCCTCCGACGACCCCGCCGCCCCCAAACTCCCCCTCACGCTCCCCTCCCGGCTGGCGGCCCAATCTCCCCTGGTGGGCCCAAAGAGGCCCAACTTCAAACTCCACGAGCGCCGCAACGCCGCCGCCAAAAACCTGGACCTCCCCGTCCTCATGGTCTCCTCCAACAACGTGTCCCTGCTCCGCAACAGAACATGCGAGAATCTGGTGATGGCCTCCCCCGTTTCCCCACTTGAGATGCTGGCGCGTGGGAGCCCACGCACGCCGCACGAGGAGGAAGAAGAGAGAGCCATTGCTGAGAAAGGGTTCTACTTGCACCCTTCCCCTCTCTCCACCCCCAGAGCCTCTCAACCCCCTGAGCTCTTGCCACTCTTCCCTTTGCATTCTCCGACCACCACCACCCACCACCACCACCACCACCACCAGAATTAACCACCCGTTTTATCTTTATTTTTTATTTATTTTATTTTAATTTTGATGGTGGGATGAATTAATGAATGAAACTAAACTAATTGCCACTTTGATTGTTTAATGTTATGTTTGGATAGGCGTATGTATAAATGTACGTATGTATGTATGTGCAAGTATTATTATGATCCAATGTGAATGGTGTGTGGTGTACGTATATATGTACGTATGTGTGAATGTATAGGTGGTAGCATGAACAAATTGTTTCCTTTTTGGTACAGAGACTATGCTATGCATATTTCTATCATTTTTCAAAAAGTAGTTGACTCTACCAAAGCGCATTCAAGAGACTATATTTTCCTCTTAAAAAATGCTGTAGAACAAAAGAGTGAGAAATAAAATTGAAATAAAAAAATTCAATAAAAAAATGTTTAGTATTTAATACAGTTTATAAATAGATTGTAATGTTCTCAGTCCAAATTTATGGATCTACATATGTAGATTGAATATTGTGATGCGATATTCTATTTGGATTTTTTTATTAACAAATATGGACTATAGTGTAGACTTATGATGTTTTTTTCTATCACTATAGTTTGTCTAAGTACCTACGTTAATATTTCGCACGTTAGTATTACGGTTGTTGACTGATTTAATACTTAATAATTTGTGTCCTTTATACACATAACATATACAATATTACGTATTATGAAATTAGTTAAATAAAGTTTTATAAAGATGTGATATATTATTTTAGATTATAAAATGGAAAAATTATTATATACATTGTATTTATGTAAGAAAATCTGTCCGACAAAAGTCACAATTTTGAAAGTGGTGATATTTGTATCTAATTTAATAGATTTGAGGAAGCTCTTTATTTATATGATTTAACAATTGTAAATTAATTCGTGAATAAATATAATAAATTTAATTTTTACAAATCTCATTAAATATGATTTATATTGAGTAAAATATTATGAGTTATATTTTTTTTTAGTCAATGTGACTTTTAGTTAAATTTGTTCAGAGATTCAATTTTAAAAATGTTTTCCATTTTTATATAAAGTGTGCAATAAATAGTATTGATATACGAATGGATTATTTTAAATATGATTAAAAATAAAATTTCGATCTATGATAGTTTAGTATTAAAGTCTTCTTATATATATTTGATGACCATAATAAAATTTAAAATTCAATCTGACAATAAGAAGAAATTTAGTTTCTTTACATATAAATAAAGATATAGATTATACGTTGTTTGTTTATTGTTTTTCAAAATTTAATATTGGTTTATTTGATTTTGATTAGAGAAATAAAAAAATGAAAGTACATAATTAAATATTTAATTATTTAGTGCAATAAAATTAGGTAAAAAGTAAAGAAGTTTTTTTGAAAGATATATAATTTGATTAATTTGGTAGAAAAAAATGAATAAAAATAAATAAATACCACTATTATATTTCTCATTATTTTTTTAAATTATTTTTTCATTCCCACCAAATATCTTATTTTATTCATAGTTACAACCAAACAAATTAATAAGACAATAACATTCCATATTGAGGCTAGTTTAGGAGAAAAACAACAAATAAATAAAAATTCTTGTAAGTTCATTTTCATGAAATATGGATATATCACTCTAAAACTAATTTTATAGGGAAGGAAGAGGGATAGGGTCTCTGGTTTTAGTTAGACTACACAATCATTACCAATGTCTCTTTCACAATCATTGCACCACCAACTTCTATTTAGAGTCTTTGGTAAGAATACAAATCAAAATGTCTCTTTTTAATTTATGTCTTAAACAAGTTTATCCCTAGTAATAATTGGTGTTAAATTTTTAAATATTGTTCTTATTCCTATCTTTCATACCAAGTTAATATTGTTTCCCAAATAAATATGGTGTGTGTCTCCCTTTCTTCCTAAATCTATATATAAAGGAAAGGAAGAAAGCTAGAAGTACACATTTTAGTTTGAAAGTGATGTTTTGCTTCCAAAAATATTGATGATTATGGAATATTTCTGGTCACATGCTTTTATCTATTGGGTTGGCAATGTTACACAGAAGTTCTTATCACTTGTGATGTATGCTAACACCACATAGAGGTGTTGAATTGATATTAAGATCAACTTAGACAAATGAACCTTTTCTCTTCAGATTGTGATATAGTATCAAACTCTAACAGAGAAAACAATCCTTGAACCGTTTTTTCCCCTGATTGTTTGGGTAACATTTCATAATTTAGGGTCCTACTTGTGATCAAATTTGTAACAAATAGAGTTTTGTAGATGCATGCATTTAACCCTAGTGCTATTAATTCACCTTACTAATCATCACTTGCTACTATTCTCAGGTACTTCAATTGTGAAGTTGTTTCCTCATAATGTTATGAATTTTGATTAACTGTGAGCTCTTTTTTCTCCCTCTTTTTCCAAGTTATGGTGATGGCATTTTTTATTGCAACTTTGAGGTTTTCACATCAGTAATTGGACTACACATGCACTTGATTAAAATGATGATAGAGAAATCATGTTGCACTCAGATTCTTCACAAAATGTTGTACACATAAATTTGTAATAATTTACTGCCATTTTGTTTTGGCTTTGTTAGTGATTGAACGAGGGCATCTCTCAGAATCCAACAAAAGAAAAAAGGTGCATAACATTCATATAGAATATTTTGATGTTAATCACTGAATAACTTTTGCCTTTTTTTCATACTCCTTTTTGACAAACAATGCTTAGAGAACCCACCTTCTAAAAGTCACAAACAAATTGATGCACCATGATGACAAGAATGATTGCTCTGTGTATTCACCTTCAAGCTATTCTGCTATGCAATGCAATGGTTATAACTCACTCAGATGTAATGTGCCTCAACTTTATTTGACAAATTAGTTTAAATATCTTCATAATTAAAGTAGAACTATTCCTCAATGTGGTATTGGACTCCTTTCTAATCAACAAAGAGCAAATTAAATACAGTGTTTATAGTGAATACCTGTGGTGGGAAAAAAAATGTACATGATATGACTGATTTGGTTAACTATCATAATCTCCACAGTGGGGTTAAGTGTTGTTGAATTTAATTTCACAGTTGGTTAGGATCATGATTTGCTTCCCACATTGAGTCCATTAAAAAGACCCCATACCCTTGAGCCACTTCACAACAAAACTGAACTTCATTTCTTTAGCTGTGGATAATATTCAACTGGCATGCTCTGTATTTGGACTCTGATTTAAGCTTGAGAAAATGACTTAACACTAAATCTTGCTACCACTTTTTGAGTCATGCATCACCCTTAAGTCATAATAGCATTATTATTAGCCAGTTAGTTAATAAGAAGTGCATAATTTTGTTGTTAAGGTAAAACAAACTAGCAATAATCACACCTGGAGAAATATTTTAAAATTATGTTATGTTGAAGAATTAACAATGGATTATTAGAAGTTCACTTTGGTACCACAGAAAAACATGGATCAAAGGGTGTAATATTTTCCTGTTTAATCAATGATTTTCGAGTTTAAGTTTTAGACATATAGCTGCATTACATATTTGGAGACTAAACGTTACTGTGTATAATGATAGTATAGAGTAAAATTGTCTTGTGTGGAAAAACCTGTATTCTATAAAAAGAAAACAAGGCTTAATGTGCTAATAAATACCACTCCATCTATGTATACTTTAATAATTAAATTCACACACAATTGTGTTCTGCTCATGCATGGCCAAATCCAAGCAAGATAGAAACTAGGCCTTATTAGCTTGACAAAAGCCCATGAAGATAAAAGATGTAATTAACTTCAGCTAAGAAGAAAGACCAAGAAACTATGTTGAAGTCCAGCCACAGAATCAACAACAATACTGAAATCATGTTGCTAATTAGCATTTTTATTGATTAAACAATTTCTTAAGTTTCAGAACAAAACTTACTATGTAGAAAATAAACAATTCCAGAAGGGACTTATTATATTGACAGAAAACAAAAATGAATTGAGTGACCAAAATTCTAGGCCATTAAGTTAACTACTATAAACAATATCATGTCCAGAGCTTTTGGCCAGACAAACACTCAGATGGAGAGGTGATATTGGTTATTCAACTCATAACTCTACTCAACGAACTGAAGCACAAATGGACTGTTGGTTGTACAATTCTGTGACTCCATTTGTGATCTTCTGCCTGTTTCTCCTCCTCTTTGAGACAACTATGAACCCTTCATCACCATTCTTTTTTTCACTAACACCTAATGTCTCTTGCTCATCACTATCACTGGAATGAGGCACTGTCTTATTCTTTTCTTCATTTCCATACATAAAGTTTATGACAGCACTGTCTTTGGCTATTTCATCATCACAATTTTCCAACTTCCCAACTTTTCCTTCATTATCGTTAGATTCATCCACAGAATCAATATTTTCCTTGACAGATTTTACTAAAAAACTGAGCAATATCTGCCTTGCTATCTCGGACTTCTCAGCTTCAGAAATACTGTTTTTTGTGGAACTTGCGTTGATCTCAGCAAAATTTTCATCTACCTTATTTTTCTCTGCCATGCTTACCTCAGATAAAGTGTTATGCTCACTGGAAACATTTGAATTGGAATCATTGCCTTCTACCTGAGAAGCACTTCTGGGAACAAACTCCGGTGCATGTGGATTCATTATTCTTGGAGATACAAATCCGCTTCTTTCTCTGATAGGTGTTTGGCTTTTACTAAAACCATGTTTCATGCGGAAAGTATAGTTGGTTCTGTAATATAGAGGTGATCTAGGTCCACAGGGGACCCTAGCAACAGCAGGGGGAAGCACAGGCTCCACATGCATGCCTTGACTAACATCTGTGTCATACATACTAGTGAAGGAACCTGAATTTAAATGGTGAGACATGGACAACATTCCTGGATTGAAAGGTTTGGCTGCAGCTGAAAGCTTACTGCCATTTGTTTCTGTAGGTTTTTCCTGATCAGAAGAAGCAAGGGAAACCTTCTCAACTTCCAAAGCAGAATTTTCTTGTTGAGGTTCAATTTCTTGAGTTTCCTCTGTTTCAGCATGCTCAGAAACTGCATTAACTATGGAACTTTGGCACGTACCTTCGTTGATAGATGTCACAGCTGGACTGCTGCATGTATCGTCTTCAGCATTAACCTTGTCCATCTCAGCCTTTTCCAACAGTGGCTTTAAAACTGTACCTGGTGGAGCCAGAGCTACCTCTTTGTAAGATATAGACTTTGAAGCCAAGGAACTTAGAGATACCGGAGATGAAATTTTTGACACAGAAGCTTTTGTTGGATAATTAACAGGATCCTCGTTCAAAGCTATGTTTCGAGCTTTTGGTTGTCTAGATGGAGATGACATGTCTGACATTACTCTAGGAACTCCTCTTTGTGGTGGTGAAGTAATCTCATTCCTAGAACTGCTTTCCCTGTAACTGTAATTATTAGAACCATTAATGCTGAGCTTTGACAGAAGAGGTCGCTTTTTGTGTCCAAACTTCCGGTTAGCAGCATTTCCTGATCGCCCTTTTGAATTGGCTTCTTGCCAACCCTCATCGGATGATGCCTCATAAACAACTTCACTTGTCACTGGCTTGTAACTAGTGAAATCACCATTTTCTTTTGGTACTTGAGAATCACGTGTGTCATTGGTTTCTTCTATATTCCCTTCTACCACGCTTGGAGCATCTCTTGAGTCATAAAAAACAATGCTCTCCTCAGCAACTGCATCTTCATGTTCTAGACTGTTATCACTTGTTGGGAGCAACTGAGAAATAGAAGCAATAAGTGAAATATAGAATATGGTAAATGTTCTAAAATGTTATCAAAAATACTTCTGATTTGAAATTAGACTATTATATCACTTCACCTAAAACTATAAGCTAACTCCAAAAAAATGTAATACGTTGCATGCAGTTCAAACTTGACTTCAATAAAGGTTAAAACTACCAAAATCTTTGGAACATAGTCTTCTTGTTTCCCTTAAGGACAGTACTTAATGAAAGGCATGTGGTCAATGGAACTGGAACATAAGGAATTTAATCAAGAGAAAAAGCATATACCATAGCATATCAAGAGAAGCATTGGTTACAAGCAACTCATCACGGGAAATGATATGTATTTATTTCGAGATAAACACCATAAAGAAAACTTTTTACCCACCTTTGCACGCCTCTGTTTTCTCTGTGCATCTTTTCTTTTCGGGTCAGGACTGATAAAATCCAGGAGATCTGACACGCTGCAAGAAAAGGGTTAAATATATATGTATGTACCTTGAAATATAACCTGTTTAAAACACAGTAAATGGGGATACCATGTTAGTACCTAAGGTGACCTTTACTTGCAATGGATGCATCAGGCTTTGGAGTTCCATTTTTAGCTGCTTCTTGCTGCTCTATGGCTTTTGATTCAAAATATTCAAGCCATGCTGCAGCATCCTGCATTGGGGATATTTTTCAAGAAAAATGTTAACATTAGCAAAAACCAAGTATCAACTCCAATAATTTGCTAAAATCCTTAGTTCAATCCTAGATAGGTACTCTTTGACTTATACTAGTAATACCATCAGAAAAGAAAATGACCTGTGTACGAAGGTCTTCTGATCCAAGCTTTGCTTGAAGTATCTTTAGTGTAGTTTGCTCATGTTGCACACTCAGAGAAAATGCATCCATCAATGAAAGAGCTATAGCTATGGCGTGATAACTTGCAGCAGTCTATAACATGAAAAATACTGTATAAAAAACAATGTTCGATCCATGGGAGAAGGGGAAAAAGGAGGTATGGAGAGAGAGAGACCTGTATATGATCTGCTCCTAACAATTTTTTGTTGCATTTAAGAGCTTCATGCAAGTATCTGAGTGCCACATGAACATTTCCCATGCCCTCTTCCATCATAGCCACATTTATATATGTTGCAGCTGTGTTTGGATGAGACAGCCCACATGTAAAGTGAAGAAGGAATAGAGCACGATTAACATACCTGTGAAAAAGCACATGAGAAAATAGTAGTTTCAGAATATAATGCAGAAAGTCATAAACATCTAACCAACTCAATAAAGCTTAACTTACTTCAGAGCCAGCTCAATGTGTTGCAAACGATAGTAAAAAACAGAAAGATCCCCGTAGCTTTTCATAGTGTCAGGATGGTCAAGACCTAGCTCCCTCTCATTTATATCCAAGGCCTTTTGCTGATAAATGGTGGCCTAAAAAGGAATAATAAAAATTGATATTTGTTCACCAATCACAACATAAACAGTTAAAGGTACCACACAGGTCCACTGCCATGCAGTACTTTCTCAAGATCCTCTATAAAATCTTTAGATTCATTATCATATTTAGGTTAAGCAAGTGTTTAACATGCTTCCCCTTTTCTCTTTCTTTCTTCTCTTTCCCCTAGTAGCTTAAGACAAAGGAAATAATATTTTCTCCGACTAACTTAGCTTAAACTATGTATCAAGAAAAATTTTAGATTTCTACAATAGCTTAGATGAAAATGACATATTTGTTACCTGGTTAAAATCTCCAGTATGGTAGAGAACCACAGCTAGGAGACTATATGCACTTGCCGTATTTCGATGATAGGGTCCACAAACAACCATCATTTTAGCCAATGCCTGCAACATGATAGTATTGTCAAAGCACTGCCATATTTATAAGTAGTAAACTTAAAAAGAATGCACCATGCAGAGATGAAGAAAGTGATCTGTACCTTTGTTCCGTAATTTACAGCATCCTCAAGCTTTCCTTTATCAAGAGCAACTTTTGAAGCCTCCAATAAATTGCGTCCATCAATTGAGGAGCACCCTACATGCTGTAAAAAAATGATCTTGTTTGTAAATGGTTCAATAAATTATACATTTACACATAAAATAGATTTAGGGACTGTTACATAAACATGACCTCACCTTGCAAACAGGAACCAAGCTGATAATATCATTTTTCCCAAAGGGCTTACTAGACTCCATGTCATAATCTCTAGGGAATAATTCCAATCCAACCTGAAAACAAAAACAAGTGCAATTAATAAAAGCTCCTTGTATGAAAAATAGAATAAGAAGACCAAATGCTGATACCTTGTGACATAGCCCTCTGAGAATGGACAACTTCCTCAAATGTTGAAATTCATCATTCAGTGTCCACCCAAATCTTTTGGACAAAAACATTCGTAGCCATTGAATTCTGAGATTATGATCATCATTCAAACTTTGATCAGTATCTTCTGTTCGACACCCACCAAGTAAGAAATTTAGTGTTGATGCAATGGCAGCAGATAGATCAGCTACATCGTCAACAGAGGCAATAACTGCTTTAAGTTGATGCTTGAAAGCTCGGGTAATCATCTCATGAATACAAAGGGATTGTATGTGAGGAAGATTCTCAGCAAGTTTAACCTGATTCACACATGAAATTAGAACCAATAAAAGCAAACTATATCCAAAACTACTTAAACTAGAACGGTATCTAGACTACAATAGCAGCTTTCAAGCAGTAGAACAGTAGGAATATTTTAACACTGTTCAAAAAGAGGCTCTAGAGATTGAAAACACATTACACATACTATACAGGAAGAATAGAAATAGAGAAAATAATTCTCACCACTTGACCCAAAGATCGCATCTTTAATCCTCTTAAATGCATAAAGTCGGTCAATGTTCGCCCATCCACTGGAGAAAGTTCAAGTGATCCAAAGTCCATAGCCTAAAAATGTAATACATTATGTTCTTAGTCATGTCTAAAGCCTTTTTGTTATTAAAACGAATGTAAAGTCCTTTGAGAAATGTAATGTTACCAGCTTTGGCAAGGCAACTTCATCATAAAACTTGTGTGCCATGCTGATAAGCTCATCCACTGACTGTTGCAAGAAGAAACAAATTGAAATGATTGATACAGTTACAAGTACAAGACAGGTGATGAAAGATTCATTATCATAACATAGCAGCATAAATATCACCCAAAACAAACTAAAATATAAACTAAATAACAAAATTAGAAAATGATGTAGTCACAAAAGATGTAACAAAAGTACTAGTTAATTTTCAAAAAAGATATTTTGGTGGTATTCCAGGGTGATGTTGGTATCTAACATTTAATGAACTTAACACCAAAATGAAGCACACAATCTACAAAATACTCCACAAACCTTCATGTGAAGACCAGTTCCAGATTCTTTGAGACGCAAAAATGCTTCTTCAGAAAGAAGTTTCTCTAAATCATTAGAGTTACTTAAGTCACCACTGTTCGGCTCTACTTTATCAGCATCATCAGTCACATTTCCAGGTCTAGAGTCATTTTGCTCTCGAGAATCTGCACCATCTACATTATTTGATTTCTTCTCTCTCTTCTTCAAAAATTTAAATTGCTTTCCAAGACCTTTAACAGCTTCCTCAACGTCATTGCCATCTTTGTTTTTGGAACTGTTATCAGATGAAGTTTCCTGTTTTTGCAAATGTTGCACCCAACAGGAACCAAGTTCCCATCGAATAGACCTTTCTGAAACACTTGGCTCCTCCTTTATTTTTTCTATGCCTTCTTGAACAACCTTCCGAACAAGGCTTTTAGTAGCATCTAAATCATCCGAATTTGATACGGATGATGAATTCCCTTCTAATGAATCAGATCCAGACTTGTGAAGCAGCAGCCTCAAACTGCACAGATCATTAAAATGTGTCACTGTGTCACGCATCATCATCACAAATTTGCTATTAAGATCAATCCATGCTTGCATTGAAATGGATCCAATTAACCAATAGAGAAAGATAGCATAAATGTTTTGCAGAATAGTTTATTGTTCAAAACCTGTTGATGTTGAGAGCATTTGCCCCACCATCTGGCTGATCATTTATCTCAATGTCTCCAACTTTAAGCTTCCTCATGTTCACATTACCCACAACCTTTACTGTTGCAGTATATCCACAGTGGTGTACAACAACAACAGCCAAGGAAGAAGTATCCTGCACTCAACAAAGAGAAAAAAATGAGCAATCACAATACATCTATATATACCCTTGAGGGACAGGTTATTGACTTACATGAACAATTACACTCTCGTCAGCAGTCAATCCTTTGATTAAATTCTTCTGAACATCCTCCTTATGCACCATGGATTCAACTGGTATAGAATCATGCTTTTTGTTTCCATTCTGAGTGTCACGTTTGACTATAATGGATAAGTCTCCCACGTGATCTTCATGCAGAACAGAACCCGGAGAAGAATTCAGTTCATTCTTAGTGTTCGAGTTGGATTCCATGACATGCTTTGTAGCCGCTACAGCCTTAAATATTGAGGTATCAACAAATTGATTGTGAAGCAGAAATGCTTTTCTGTCCCTGACCACTCTCTCCTCCTCGGTTTTGCAAGGAAGAGAGGCCAATATTGCAAAATCAGTTGCCCATGGTCTAAGATCGAATTCGCTATTTCTTCCTACGCCACCACCATTACCACCCCAGTTTTCATCCTCTGCGGGCAATGCAGGAAAGCTTGAAGGAGACTCGGCTACAGATGGAGGGACAAGCCATGTATTTGCTCGGAATCCATATGGAAGATTTCCAAACTGAAGAAATATGCAGTTAGAGAAAAATGTTCTTGACAAATAATGATCAGTTTCACTAATTTCATGAAAATTGTACCTTATTACGTTCCAAAAAGGCTTTCATCAACGCTTCATATGCCTGCATTTATCAGTCATTTGTTAGAACATCAAACTGCTTGCAGAAAATTCAAATTCTTAAAACTATTTTTCTGATAGCTTCATGTGAAAGACATGTAAAAGCACAAACTTTGGACAACTTGGTAGAGTTTATAGTCATTCATGTATCATTGAACAGTTTAAGAACCTAAAAGGGGAAGCAAAAAAATTTGATAATAAGAAGAAAGAGAAACATACATTAGCAAAAGCTCGGCTGAGCTGTTGAAGAAGATCAACCAAGGTGTGGCTGTGCAGAGAGTGCTTCCCTACAGTGTAAAACCCTTTCTCTGAACCAACCACTTCTATTACCTTCCCATTGCATATTTTAACCTTCATTCACGCACCAACAACATTTTCTAACGTAAGAACACACACAACATGCAACATGCAAAATCAATGCATCAGTAACAAAGCAAAAGGCCAAAACCTGAAGCTGAAAGTAATCTCCTTTGCGCTTATCATCTTCATCCTTCACTTCACATCTCTTCAATTCTGCAAAACACAACATGTTTTACATTACATCATTGTTAAGGTTGTGATTTTCTATGAGTTTGTTTGTTCAACGGAACCATAATGAAAGTGAAGAGAAAGAGGTACCCACGTAAAATGGGGGGAGAGAGGTGAGCCAAGGAGAAGAACTCGTAGAATTCTGAGAGCTTCGGCGTCGGGTGAATGGCCTTCATCCCCAAGTTATCGGAGATCGCCGACGGTGCCAACTCCGACGACGACGGTGACCCGACCCGGGATTCCCCATTGGGTGTCTCGGGTGGGCTCAAACTCGTCTTGTTCTGATGTTGGGCCTTTCCGTTTTTCTTGGGCCTTGAGTCTGGGCTTAATAAACTCCGTTTGGGCCTACCGAACCTTGTTGTGCAGGCCACAATGTCCAATACCCTCCGCACGTGCGCAATTGCTTGGGCCTCCTCTGTGTAATCCTCTGTACACAGTGGCACAGACAAATAAATATATATAAATAATAAATAAGTTAATTAACAATTTGATCTTTTTGTCAGCACCAATCTTCAGTTAACAATTTAATTATTGAACTTCTATTTTACATTGATTTAGTATAATTAAAAACTGACTACAAAAACTAATGTTACATGATAATTTTTAATCATTGTATATATAAAAAAAAAACAAATAAGTTGAATGAATTATTTATTTTTTATATTTTCAACAAAAAAAATTGTTTTAGCTTTTATGCTTAAAAATTCCATGTTATAATTTTTATACGGACAATTTTTCATACTTTAAACCTTTATTTTATAATGGCTTTATACTGTTAAAAACAACAATGAAGAATAAAACTTAAAATAAAAAAAAGTGTTTATATAAGCATTGTAACATAATTTTTTTAAAACAAGGGTTAAAGAAAAAAAGTAAGAATGATAATTAAATAAATAATTAACAAAAGAATTTTGTTCTCCAAGTATGAATGATTTAAATAAACAGTGTTGCGTGAAATCACACCCGTGAGTCCATGACCCTGATATTTGGAGAGAGAAAATAATAAACGTGTGCTAAAATACATGATTATTTTTAATCATTGCATAATCATCTTACCCATAATTAATTACGGTAGTTTTTATGTGAAAAATGTATTTTAAACTATAAATTTCGAATTATTTCAAAAAGATAGAAAAGGGGCGTACAGAAAACGTTATTTTGATAGGTTGGTTTTCATCATAATTTAAAATTCTTTTAAATTTCTATATATAAAAGAAATTAGTATTATTTTGGTATATAATAAATTCCAACACAAAGCTATTATGAGATGGTGATGGCAAAGGAAAAGTGGGGTCTGGTTTTCCACCGAAATGCAACTTAGAATAAATGACAACAACAATATTGGGCAAACCATTAACGTGTATCACACAAAAATATATTTTTCACTCTTATGAAAAGGACCACAAAGTATTTTTCAAATACCAATAATGTGTATGGATTTTTTTTATAAGCATTGCTTTAAACACCATAAATATATAACCCTTTGAAAAAAAACAAATAAAATCACATTGGAATGTTTTTCACTCATTAATTTATTAATTTGGGAACATTTAAATACTAGTAGTTTTGAGCATTACAAACTCCTATTTCTTTTTCCGTGTTCAAAGAAAACAAACTCCTACTTCTTTTTTCAAATAACTTTAATAGTTGAGGCCCACAAAAAATGGTTCCATTATTTGGTGTAAACTACTATGTTTTAAGAAGTATTAAAAGATGTTGTATTCTAAGGAACAATGTCTCCTCTAATATGTTAGGTGATAAAGAGCATCTCAACCAAAAATTTCATGCCAGATTCCTCCACATGTATCTGGGCCAAATTGGAAATGCAAAAAACTAAGTATCTAAAGAGAAAATCAAAAATTTATCTCTTTATTATATGAAATAAAATAAACAAGTTAATGCCATGAGATTTATGGTTGTAGTTTATTCAAACAAGGACTCTTGACATTAGTGTAGACAAAGTTTGATTCAAACGTTGAACAAAGACTTTAACATTAAAATACCCAAAAAATTTAGTATAACATGAGCATGATGTTCATATAAATCAGCATAGAAAACAAAAAAAAAACTTGTTCACTTGCATTTAACTTCATTGGTGGAAAAATACCAAAAGTTAGAAAAGAACAACTTTTTAGAAGCATTGATTAAAACATAAATGGTAAAACCAGTTTCCTACTCCTAACTCAACACCACCTTTTTGTATTACCCCTTCAACCATTTGATCAGACTTAATTAAAATAAAGATTAAATTTTTCAGTGCATGATTTGTGTCTAAACCTCTTGAAACTCATTACCCTCTTAATTAAAAAACAATAAAATACTTAAAAGTCACAAAAAAATATATAACTAGAAATGGTAGACTCAACTAAATGCAGAAGCACATGAGACACAATTTGTAGTTGACAATGAATGGCAAAAGTATATTGTTGAGTACACCTACCTTCAACCATTCTCAGCAGACATGGCTTAAGGGTAGCAATTTCCACTCTGTCATTTAATTTATGACCTTTAGCCTAAGAGAGGAACAGCATTGAATCAGTAGAGTAGATGCAGGGTTTGGCACAAATGGAATAAAATATTGATTCAATAAACAATAAAAAAAAAATTAAATGCCAACCTCATGAGATAAAGAATAGTTTGTGAAATGGCATGTCTCCACCTTCACAGCCAACAGTTTCCTCACATCAAGGATCTTATCAGTGGAGATACCCTTTGGAAAAAGTTCATCACACAAACAGTTAGAGATATATCTAATGACACACAAAAGACAATTTTGGAGAATGTGAAATAAAAATTGTACCTTCAAGAGAATCTGTGTTTCATAAGGAGTGATCACAGTGATGTCAACAAGAGAAGGTGCTGCTGCTGAAAACACAAAGAAACAAACATTGGAGAAAAGTATTTGAGTTAATTAAAATTAAGATTATATATGTACACCAAAAAGATTATCTACATCATCAATATATGATATACTATTATATATACGTAGTATTTCAGTTCACAACACCTTTCTCTTCCTTTTTCTTCTTCTCTGCCTTTGCTTTATTTGATTTCCCTTTTCCTGATCTTGGGGGCATTTTTTTCCTTCCTTTGCACACAAAAAAAGTAATTTTGGATAAAAAGTTGAGAACAACAACACCAAGTTAAGAAAACTGATATAAAACTTGGCTAAGGAGAAAAAGAGAATGGAGAGTAAGAAGAAGAGTTTATATGTGTGTGTGTGAGAAGAAAGAAACATAAGTTTTGAAGAAGTGAATTGAGGATAGGATAAGGGTCATGGAAATTTAACCTTTTGAGGATTTGAGAGCAATTGTGGCCTCTCCTTGTTGCTAATAAGTTGATAGCTTCTCTCTCTCTTTGGATGTGGAACCATGTGATGTGAATCTCAATGCCAAAGGCCTTATAACCAAGTTTGAGGTGGACATGCACTGGGGCTGAGGCAAAAGACAAAATGGCCAGGGTCAGGGAAAACTCACCGTTGATTTCTTGCCACGTGGCACTGCACTGTGTGGCAGATTCAACTTTGTTTTATCACATGTTTGGATCTTCATTCGCTGCTGCTTTGCAGAGTGATCACACACCCTTGATCTTGCATCAGAGGGTGATTCTTCACACAGTGCATTATTGATTCCCATGCACCAGCCGTGTCTTCTTCTCATTGTTTCTATCTATTGTATTTACCATTTAGTCAATCACTTGCATTTATATGCCTCTCATTTTTTGTGCAAAACCTTACATCATTTTCCCAAATAATCAAAAACAAGAAACATAAATAGAAGAGTTTTTTTTTTTCTTTTTGTTTTGAACTCACATGTGAATCAAGGGGTTTCTCCTTTTATTTTGTGCAAAACCTTAAATCATTTTCCCACATAATCAAAAACAAGAAACATAAATAGAAGAATTTTTTTTTTCTTTTTGTTTTGAACTCACATGTTAATCAAGGGATTTCTCCTTTTATTTTGTGCAAAACCTTAAATCATTTTCCCAAATAATCAAAAACAAGAAACATAAATAGAAGAGTTTTTTTTTTCCTCTTTTTGTTTTGAACTCACATGTGAATGAAGGGATTTCTCCTTTTATTTTGGTTAAATATACAATAAAACTAACAAAAAAAAAAAAATCACTTTTCTTTTATAAAAACAAAGTGAGGCAGGCACAGGCCAAGATACTTAAAAAAAGTATCCTTTCTTTTTGTAGAAATTATTAAAAGTGATGAATATGCTAACATGCACATTCATCTGTCCATTTTTTTTTACCTGTCATTATGAAGTTTTAAATCACCTTGGTTAATTCTTTAAAATTTTAATTAATTTCACTAATGATTTATTGTACAATAAAGGGAAACAAGTTACAATTTTTTCTTTAAAATCAAAAAAATTTATTATGTTCTTAACCCCACAGAGAAAAAAAAAATACAGAGAGAGTATTTTAAAGCTACTAATTAAAAAAGTATTAAATGAATTTTATTAACCATTTAAAAATTCATTAAATTATTTCAGTATTTTTATTAAAAAATATTTATTTAGTTTTGTTTAACATTTATAGAACATAGTTATCCTAATATACTTCATTGGTTTTGTTCTGCTGTTTAAGATCAAGGAATAAGTATTACGAAAGATATATTTTATTTATATCAATATTGATTGTGTTTTGGCATTATAATATAACTTGTAATATTTATATCAATATATATAAAAAAATTATTATTCTATAAAAAATAATTTAATGTATGCTTTGAATGAATAAAAGTATTCAATCTAATATACTTAATGCTCATTAATTTTCATTAACTCCAAACCTTAATGATACCATTTCCTTCTCCCTCTTGATAAAAGGCATGTCACTCTAATAAAGTAAGTAAAGTAAGCATAAGCTTGAACTTGAAATTGGTGCGTGACAATGATGTAACTTGGGGTCATTAAGGTGATCAATCTTTTCAAACGTGATTACCTAGGCTAAAAGTAATTACAATTCATTTGACTTTAATTATGACCGTCCAAATTATTAAAAAAAAACAACAACAAAAATTATACAAAAAAGTGGTCCCTTCAATAGATATAATTTAATTTCAACGACTAGAATTTTTCTTCTAAATATATATTTGAATAATTGGTGGAGTCAAAATGAATTACAAAAATATATAAAGAAACCTTCAAGGAATGGACTTCAAAGAATCGTATATTTGTAGAATTATACTACTGTGCCGTACAAATATACGATGCAATGGATTGGTTAGCAATTTTCTTAAGTAAACCGTTATTATTTTGTATTGCCTTTTATAGTTACTTTCACCAAAGTAATATTTTTCCTTATCTTTGTTAGTGTTTAATTTTTATAGAAAAAAAATACGGGAGAAGAAAATTCTTACGGGTTTTCTTTCACATTGGACTATATTTTAAACTCGTGAAATATATTTTAATTAAAATTATATATTTTACATTTACTATTTATTAAAATATATAATTAAGTTTTATAATATTTAATGGCACTTCAAATGGTTTAATTATTAAATTTTTAATTACATTATTTATGTTTTTAATGATAATGTGTGTGGTTTTCTTTAATGAAGGAGGCTTGCATGTCTCCATTCACTTCATGCTTTAATAAACCCTAGTGGAAGTTTAAGGTCCTTTGTATATAGATAAATATTATCATTATTATCATAATAATATATAAATATTATTATCATTATCATTATTATCATTAAAATAGTATTTAAGATTAAAATAGAAAATAAGTATAAATATATAAATAAAAAATTATCTTTTATTTTAAATTTCTAATTATGAACTACTACTTAATATTAAAATTGAAACAACAGATATTAATAATCAAAATTATACATAAATAGCATTTCTACAAATTTATTAATTATATCAAAATTGATACTAAATAGCATTAATAATATAAGTATACAATGAATTAGTATTAAATATTAAATTATGCAATTTAATTACTAATAAATATAATTAATACTATATATTATTTTTTTCTTTTATTTCTATTTTTGTATTATTATTTTTAAAAAATAATACTAATTATTAAACTTAATAAATAGAATTAATTTTGATAATTTAATTTTTCATTAAATACAGTTAAAAGTATTTAATATAATTTCATATAATTAATTTTTATCTGATGATTATGGTATAATTTATTAAATTAAGCTATATATGATCTCCTATAACTAAGATTAAAATTCTAACAAATGTTATTGACATTGAATAATAATATAAACAAATTTTTAATGTCAAAGCCATTTGTAGAATCATAAGATAATATAATTGGCCAGCCACTTACTTCGCAGACTATTTTTTTAATTAGTTCTTCGCCCTTTTTTTCCCCCAAAAACCTTTCATTGGATTCATTGATCATCTCCTTTTAATGACTTTTGATGAAATTCTTTGGCTCCTTCAGATATATATATATATATATATATATATATGCAGTTAGTAAAAAAATACATTTATAGATGTTGTAAATGTTTCACATTATCTCCTCCAATCACTATTTATAATTAAATTTATTAATTATTATAATGAACACTTTTTAAAAAACCGTATTTATCATTATTTCTGATTAATTAAGTGTAAGAAAATTACCAGCAATGCAAGCAGTCTTCATAGATGGATAGGTTAAAATTATGATAAAAAAATTATGCAACTATAATTGCTTAATTGTTATGTCTTGTATTCTTTAATTATGCCTTGATGTAGCAATAAAGTGAAATACAATTGCTTAATCCCAATGTTTCATATTCTTTGTCCTAACTCAACTACTGTGTAGCCATGCCACTTTCCCTTCATTAAACTCTTGTCTTATTGGCTACCATGTGTTTGCAACTACCATTCTATGGCCTCTCATTCATAAATGGTGCATTCATGCTTTATTACTAAGGATCATGTCACTCTATAAGTAAAAATTTTACAAGCAAAATAGTTACAACTATTTTTGTTAAAATAGTAGGATTGAGAAGATGTTTTTGGTTGTTTAAGACTAATTAAGAATCTTAAGTATTAGTATTTAAGTGTGAGTTCTCCAGTAGTTAATTTTATATTTCAGTTGGATTTAAGTATTGATTTCTTTTCAGTTATCTTTTGAGATGAAAATATTTATAAAAGATTTTTTCAACACTCAAGTTTATATTCACAGAATTTGAGAATTAATTTGAAGGAATACCTTTCATGAGATGATGTCCTAGTATTTACAGACAAATACATACTATCAAGGTAAATTTGATTTTGATTTACTACGGCTTTCTAGACTAATTCAGACGACGAAAAAAATAAATTTAAAATAATTAATTATCATGATCATAATTAGATTTATTAGTCATTCGATCTGTGTATGATCTTAATCGAATACACATTCTATGTATCCGACAAGTATTACACAAAATCTAAATACCATTAATATATGATCTTAACTTAATTAAGTAAATATGATCTTAACTTAATTAATTAAATATGAACTTGTATATTGTAATAAAATTTTTGGCAATAAAAATATTTAGGATTTAAGATTTAGAGTTATGATTTAATCTATCATTTAGTCAACTTTATAAAACTAATTTATAAAATATAATTTATATTTCAGTTATATATTATGATCCCATTAGAGAGAAAATTTTATATTAGGTTTAAAACTCAATACAGGACAATATATAATGTCACTTCCACCAAAGTTTTTAAATTGTATATCATCTCCCAAAAATGTTACAGTTAGGAAGTTAGAAATTGTAATTTTACTCCATAAAAGTCAAAACCTAATAAATATTGAAAAATTGTAGGATTGAACAGAATGGATAGTTGGCACTTAACATGGCACCAAACCTTGTACCTCATTTCACAATATCATTCATTGTCAATATATTTTGGTTCGCCAACTTTCCATTGCACCCAAGTCTATACCCATTTCATAAAATCGTTCACTGGCAACAGATATTTCAATAAACCATATCATTATCATTTCAGATAAAAATCACTTTAAAATTTACTTGCAAAACCAGTAAATATTTTTAAAAATAGTATTTATTATATAATTATTTGTAAAATTTCTGGTGTTTAAATAATAAAAACCAAAAGGTTATGGTTCCTGTCTGATAGTGTTTTGGATCTGTCTTAAAATAGTGGATGAATAAACTCCGTCTTATTTTCATTCTTCTTTACAAACTTAAACTCATAATTAATTCTATATTACTATTAAATAAAATATTAAAAGTCATTAGAAATCTTTTTTTTTAAGTTTAACAAAATAGAGTTAAAGATGCATTTTAAAATATATTATATTATTCAAAACTTGTGTCTCTCTCAACATATTCTCATTATTTAAAGGAATTATAAAAGACAATAGCAGTGTTTATTCTCTAAGGGCTTATTGAATTTTCTACTAGGAAATGAAGGACAAATTCACTTGAAGAAAGATATAATTTTATTAGTAGTCCAGCATTAAAAGAAAAAAAAATCAAGCAAGCTAAATTTACAATTTATGGAAAAACTCAGTAATTCTCTTCCAATCAATAAGCATTTAGATGGAATTAGCTGTTGAAATCAGAAGAACATTCTCAAAGCCTCAACAACTTTCTCAGGCCTGTCAAAAAATACAAAGGGTATATTCTTAGTTGGTTGAATAGAATATTTCCCTATTAAATGGAATCCTATGTGAAAGTTGTTTACCAGTCCTCTTGTGGCATATGACCTGCTCCTTCTATCAATTTCAGCTTGATTTGTGCTGGATTTCCTTTCTGAAACTGTTCTGCTACAGATTGAGGCAAGTATTTGTCTGATAATCCCCAAGCAAGAAGTATTGGTTTATCCCATCTGTAATCAAATTACAAAACATAGGATTTTGACTTTCACTTCCCACAAATTAAAGTTGTCATTACATACACATGCATAACAAACAATTAATGTGTTGAAATATCAATTGCTGATTTTCTTATTCATGATAAAATAACTTATTTTATCTCTAGTAATTTTAGAGTATCCAAACTAATAGTGTATATTATATACTATATATGTCACATAAAAATGTTCCAATCTCCCAACATGTAACTGCCAAAAAGCAAACTTTATTCTTGTGTACTGTTGCCAACCAGATGTTTAGTTCCCACTATCAAGAACAACTTATCAGTTCCAAAGTAATAATAACAAAGCATGAAATTAATATACCTCTCAGTTGCAAATCCTTCTGCTATTTGACTGAAAGTACCTTTGAAGTTAGCTTTTCTTGCAGCTTCAAGTAGAGCTGAAACCAACATCAGAAACTTCATTGTTACTAAGTCAGCAAAATTAGTTTTACTCATGTTCATTACATAATTTTTTTAATTAATAATGGATTTTCCAATGACTGAACTGAAGATATCAGGTATAATAATTTTTCTAGGACATCACTCTGAACTTAGCACAGAGTAATTTTTCTTTACTTCCTCCATATAACATATCTATTGGTTATATAAACAATTTCTTTAAAATTGAATTACAAGCAGAAAATTGAGGCCACCAACGTGATGTCCTGTTTGTTACTAACCAAATCCAGGTCCACTGCTTGCCAAATAAGGTAGCCGGTACACGTCAGCCTTTTCATTTTTTAGAACGTAACTGCAAAATAGATCATCTATAAGAACAAGATCCTTAAAAAAATCATAGTTTGAGGAAGCATTATTTCCTTAATTCACATTTTAATGCTTTAACTAGAAAAGATGTTTGCTTCAGTCGGTTAGTGAAAACAACAATGAGTATGCCGAATGCACTAATATTACAATACTTCTAAGTCTCTTTGAGCAATGCATTAAATGAAGGACAAGGAGATTGGCATAAGTGCAACCCTTACTACTTAAGGTGGTGCTAAAACCTAGTATGAAACATTCCCTGGTTTATAGTATTGGGGTAACATGTTTATAAGGCATGTCACAGGAAGGGTTAATAGATATGCAAAATTGTTGGTTTATATTCCTAAGCTAGTTAAAGTGTTTACTTCAATCAGTGAAAAACTATCCAAGATATTTTAAGCGCTTTGGAAATGGCATAACAAGTTGCAGTTTACAGCTTCAATTTATAAAATTACCAGCCAATAGTCATGTACAATTTTTGGATACATACGGGCTACCTCCTTCAATAAACCGCTCAGCAATAATAGCATTCTGGCTTGTAAATTCACCATACAGAGGAATTCTAGAAACAGAAGAATAGACATCAACGGAGTTAATATAGTATATGAATCATGATCAAACAGCCAAAATAGACTATAGTATGGATTTAGCTGAGAAGTTTAGTTATGCATTCATTGGTACTGTATGAAGCAAACCTTAGCTGCTGAAAAAGTCCAGGAATGGAAGATGAATCGGTTAATGGACTGTTTAGTATTGCTAGCTTTGATATCTTGCTTGAGTTCTTCAGGGCCCAAGTTAGTCCATATGAACCTACAAGAAATCCCTTAAGGAGAATTGCGACCATATGTTAGACACAGAATTTGGTAAGGAGTTCACAAAACTCAAATGCAACTAGAATATACATTCATTCTAAGAGATGCATTCCATCGTTTAATATGTAAATGTGTCACATCGTTTCACAAAATTTTGAATGCACAAAAAATGCTACTAACTACTGATTGTATTATTCATTCTTTAGGTACCTGGACAACTAGGAAAAAGGGAGATGTGACCTCTAACACCTCAAGTAGTTTATCCAATGCATCGTGGAATTCCTTTTCTATTAGAAATGAAAGAAAAATATTAGAGGTTCTGCAGGAAAAACTGCTTCATGATATAAGAAGTTTTCATTATAAAACCTGTGTAATCAAAACCGTATCCTGGCTGTGGTTTGTCACTGAAACCAAATCCTATCCAGTCTGGTGCAAAGCAATGGAACCCTGAATCCGACAACTGTTTAAGAGGAACAAAATTAGAAAAAAATTAACCAGATAAACTTTGAATAGATTAAGCGTAAGATGCTGAAAAACATGTAATGAAGGTAAAGTGACAGTGTAAAATCAAGAACAAGTAGTGCTACAAATCTATTAGAGAAACATATTTTAGCTCACTCATGATCTGAAGAAAGAAGGGAACAATAAGTACTTCAAATCATTCGTGAGTTACCTACAAAGATAGGTATTCTAGTAGCAAATGGCCTTTCCAACATACAGTTCATTATTGGCTACTCAAGAGTTTATTAAGGGTTTTGAAAAGGACAAAAGATACAATTGATTGTGTTGTTCAATTCTCCAATCAGAAATTAAGTTTTACCTCGTTATTACGCAAATTACAGTGATGAAACTCTAATTCTGACTGAAGAACTCCACGAACAATATTTGAAGAATCTTTAAATTTTTCCCTTCTGAGAATTGGCTTATATGAGAAGGTCAAAATCATTTATTCAGCTCAGAAGATCATGTTTAGATTGTCATGCTTTTGAATTTTCTGTTTACCTAAATACAAAAACAGAAGTATATCAACAAAGATAGCATGATAACCTGAGACATAACAACTCGGTAGCTAAAAGATTGCGTAGGGGCACCATGAAGGAAGACAATTGTTCCTCTTCTGCTACTTGCTGACCCTGCAAAAATAGAACAAGGAAAAAAAAAAAATCCAAAAGCATGTATTCTCCATACATTTCTTAAACTTGAAAAATGAAAATTAGAAACCTATTCCTCAGCCAAGAAATAAACAATACCAGTTTCTCTCACAAACCACCTTAACTTCCCAGATTTAACGTATGACCCGTATTCCTTGCCCTTGTCTTCTATCCTCTAGCAACACAAAAACTATTACTATATTCCTACTCAATGAAAACCATCCTCACAATTCAATCAAACGTGTTGAAGAAGCATCATGGCATGCATAAACAACATAAAGTCTTCAACTTTATCAAGAATCAAAGGAAGTAGAAGGAGAAAAGAAAGACTGGTACATAAAGCATTTGGCCAACGTTGCCATCTTCAGCAGGGTTCTCAGGCAATTGAATAGCACTGCGGCTTGAAGGGTTGTCAGTGACAAACCCGAAAGGGTTGAATGCTGAGGCATCTTTGTCCTCGGATTCACCCTTCTCTGTCGAGCTAGCTCTCACTGTAACACTTCGTGTGGTTGGTATTCTTCTTTTACAGCAGTATGTGGCGGAAGAAATGGCAAGGTTGAGAGTGGGAGAAAACATTGCAGAAAAGGCCATTGTTGGGTTTGTGATCAGTGTCAGAGGTGAGTTAACGGTTCAAAGTGAACATAACCATAGACAAATATTTTTGTTTTCTGTTTATCTTTACTTGGTTGCTTCATAAATTGCGGTTGATGTCCCCACTTGAACGTAGTCCTCATATATTTCCACGTAAGATGTGGCATGTCGTGAGAACATACCATGTTGGTTTGCATTTTTTTATACTTTTAAAATAAAAATAACAATTCACATAATAGTTTTCGCAAAAGAGATATTAAAATGTTGTGAAAATAAGGACAAAAATGCATAAAATATGTATATAAAAATCTCTATTATCTTATAATTAATTCAAATTTTGTAACATCTTAGTGTCCACGGATAATAACAAAGTAATTAATGTGTAACTTATAAAAAGATACTTTAATATACACAATAGTGTCAAAATATAATTTTCTATACCATATACGGGTTCAAAGCTTTAACATTTTTTACCCTCAACTCTCCTGCATCTTTATTCCATACACACCTTTTCCATACACATGGATATTAGACTTTAGATTAGATCAGATCATGTTTAAAATTAATTTAATTGTCAGTGAATATATTTGCCACACAGTGTGCGGGTCGATGTCAAGTTTGTATAATGATTTACTGGAGATCAAAATTGACATGACATACTTAAGCACAAAAGTATAGAATATATATTTCAATGTTATTGTTAGAACTTCGTTACTTAGTAGGCTTGCAGCTACTCTTCTGGATCTTGTTAAAATGTTTACCAGAAATTATTACATGAACATGAACCATGTCTGAAATGATGGAATCTGGTTTTGTCTCTAATTATTAGTTCTCTGTTGTAAGCTTCTGACACCAGCTTTGCCATATGGTGACAATCCACACACATTCTAAGGTTCTTAACTATTCTTATAGTAACTCCAGGCCCTGAACTAATAAGGGCATAAGCAATAGCCAACTTCTCACTATGCCGGTAAAGTGCAGTCTCCTTATCTTCTTCCCCTAGATCAAGGAAAACCTCTGATGTATCAGGTGAGTACCCTGCTTTTATCAAGTCTTGCATCATGTTTTCTAACTTCACATATATATCTTTAGATTGAGGATGTGACTGGTCCCCAGCAACAAATTCATAAACATTGCCATTCAACTCCATCAAACTGCAACCTGGTGTTTTCTTGATTCCCCTCTCCATCATCATTTGCCTGACCTGACGCAAGTTTTCCCATCTCTTGCAGGCAGCATATATATTACATAACAAGACATAAACAGCCCCATTTTCAGGCTCTAACTCAAGAATTTGTTTAGCTGCCATTTCTGCTAGATGCACATTTTTGTGGACTCTACAAGCGCCAAGAAGTGATCCCCAAACAATTGAATTTGGTTTAACTGGCATATTCATTATGACTTCAATGGCTTCTTCTAAATGCCCAGCACGACCAAGGAGATCAACCATGCATCCATAATGTGAAACATTTGGTTTAATTCCATGTTGCGGGGTCATGGCAGTGAAAAAGCTTTTTCCTTTCTCTACCATGCCTGCATGTGTGCATGCACACAGGACACCAATATAGGTTACCTCGTCTGGTGTAACTGAAGCCTCTATCATACTTGAAAACATGGCAAGAGCTTCTTCACCATGGCCATTAATGGCAAGGCCAACTATCATCCCTGTCCAGGTAAATTTGTCTTTCTGACGCATTTCCTTAAATACTGTTTTTGCTTTTCCAACACTCCCACATTTGAAATACATGTCTATTAGAGCATTCCCGACAAAAGTATCATTTTTAATACTTTTTTTGTCAATGTAAGTCTTCACCCATTCCCCTAGCTCAAGTGCTCCCAGATGCGCACAAGCTGTGAGAATGCTAACCATGGTGAACTCGTCAGGTTTCACATTTGATATTTGCATCTCACGGAAGAGTGATAAAACCTCTATGAAACGGTTCATTCTAAGGTAGCCATCAATCATAGCAGTCCAGGAAACATAATCTCTCTCAGGCATTTGATCAAAATACTTCCGAGCTAAATCAATTTGACCGATATTGGCAAATCCAGTAACAATAGAAGTCCAAGAAATAACATCTCGAGCCTTCATATTGTCAAAAACACCTTGTGCAGCGTCCATTTCTCCACAAGATGCAAACATATCAATCAAAGCATTTTCCAATTTGAGATCAGGTTCAACAATACCTTCCTTGATGTACTTAAAAATGTTCTTGCCCCCATCTAAATCCTTCAATTTGGAGAATGCAGAAAGCATCAATACTAGTGTAACTGAACTGGGCGACACTCCTCTCTTCTCCATCTCAATAAAAAGCTTCTTTGATTTCTTAAATTGCTTCACTCTGTTATACCCGGATAACATTACATTCCAGGTAACTACTTCCCACTTATCACCCATACAAAAAACCTTGTGAGCCAAATCCACAAGCCCACACAGGGAAAACATATGTATGAAAGCCTTTTGAACAAACAAATTAGAATCAAATCCATGCTTCACTGCATGGTTCAGTAACACTTTCCCATGCTGCAAAGCCATGTCAGTGGTAAATCCCCTCAACAAGAACGGAAATGTAAAACGGTCAGGCTTGATGCTATTAGCTAGCATTGATAGATACATGGAAACTCCATTCTCAGGACGGTTGATCCTAGAATACCCCTTGATCATGGTATTCCAAATGAACGCAGTTGGGTGCGGGATTGTGTCAAACATCTGACGGGCATAGTCCATATCCCCTGACTGATGAGCACAACAGAAGGCTAAGACTCTATTTTGAAATAAAGGGTCTGAAGAGAGACCAATTTTGACGGTGTGGGAGTGAATTTGCTTTAGCTGGTACATGGATTTGCACCTCTCAAGCAAAGAGATTGGAGATTGTTCAAAGCAGTTTGAAGAACACATAACAGCAGTAGCAAGATTGTTACAAAACAATCTATTTCCCTTCATGTTTTGTGTTCCTTCATGATTCTACTTCAATTCTAACACAAAAGAAAACCACACTTCCAATCCAAGAGGTGAGAACTGAATCTAAGAAAAAATTAAGGTGCAATCATTTTGGGACAATTTATTGTACAAGAAGATATGTGAAACATACATTTAGTATTGTTTCATTAGCTTAAATAACTTTTTAGTTTCTAGTAATACTTTGATTATGATATCTAATAAAAAATATTTTCTTTTATAAAGAAAAGTTGGATTAAGTTTTAAGTTCTTTGATAAATTTAGATATTTTTACTTAAGTTCTCGTTTTTTACGTGAATACTATTTTAATTATCATCTTACTTACTTTTCTTTACATATTAAAAAATAATATTAATATAAAATTATATTATCTCCATAAATTATTTTTGTGGCTTTTATTAAAAACACATTCAATAAAAGTGTAGTTATATTAGTTTCATGACAAAGTCATAATAATCAAAGGATCTTCCTCGTGATCATTATTGATGAGGATGACAATAATTCTTTGTTAATTACATAAAAAATAATAATTACTTTCATTTTTAATAATTTATTTAACATAAAATTTTAAAAATAAAATACTTTGAACATATAAAAAAAAGGTGTATCATGAATTGATCATTTTATATATCTCTATTCGGTATTAATAATAAAAGTTAAAAAATAAATTGCATTTATCTTGCTTGAATTTATATTAAGTATCACCAAAAAAATTTTAGTTTTGAAATAAATATTTATCTCTTCTATGTTTTTCATATTTTTAATAATAACACAGATTATTAATAAACATTCGTCTTCCTTATCGTTTTAATAAATTAAACTCACTTCCTTTCTATTTGTAATAAAATAACACTTATTTTATTTATAAAAATATTTTTATTTTTTTTTAGTTTTCATAATCTTTTATTTTATTTTTATATGATATTTTAAACTAAAAATTTATATTATTTTATTAGAAAAGTAAAACAAGATTAATATCATTTATTAAATGCATAAAAAAGTAAATATCGATTTAAAAATCTAATATGTGAATACCATTTTATTCAAAATATAAACATAAAAATATCTATTATAAAATTAAATATTATAATCATCTCAAGAGATAAATACAACTCCCCAACAACTCCCCAACAAAGTTAACTTAGTTTTAGAAAAGTAGAGGTTTAAAAAAACTTTCTCCATTCACGAACGTTGACATAATTAATAGATAATTTTATGTTTTTAAATATGTAGATAGAAGTGTGATCATAAATCTATATATAAATAAATATGTATTAAAATATCAATATCTTGAATATATATCAGTACAAAATATTTATGTTTGATTTACAAGATACTTCACATTCTTGTGGTTTATCACTTCGCTCACCAATTATATTAGAATGAGAAGGAATATTATATTCCATTAAAAAAATTAATAAGGCAAATGCAATGTATTAATCATTCATAAAAAATAATTGTTTTAAACCCGTAATAGAAGAAAATATACTAACAAATTCCTATTGTATAATAAAAATATATTTAGACTCTGAATTTAATATAATTGTTTTTCTCTTAAAAAAATATACAAAAATCAGTCCTATGAAAAGATAATTTGTTTGATAAGACTAATTCTACATCTTATTTAAGATCACATTTAAAACACGAACAAACCATTTAGTTCAATGGAAATCGTTTATGTTTGGCTCTTAAAGAACTTTTTGGATACAAAATTAGAAGTGTTTTTCAATGCATTTCAACTAAAAAAAATCTATTTCATATTAAAAGCACTTTTAACTTATCTGAATAGACTCAAAATCCGTATGCAGAGAATTTACAAATAAGTAGATGATTGGTTTTGCATAACAAACATGAATCATTATCCACATCCAAACTAAAACTATTCTTAATAAATTTCATTTTACATTCAAAATATAGATCCAATCCTTCTTCAAACGTCAAACCAAACATGTATTATAGTTGGTTAAAACAATCATATAAGTATGATTCAGAAATTTGGTCAATTTGACTTCCAATTCAATAGTTAAATATTTATGGCAATAAGTAACTGAGACCAACCCGACCACTGGCATTCATATTCTCTCCTCTCAAGCACATACATCAAATGCCCCAATGTATATACCTGCGGGATAAAAATCTACCATTGTATCCCTAGAAAAGCAATCATTCACGTTCTTCATTCAAAATTTGAAACTATGAATCTTTCATGTTTTGCATTGAAACAATGAAAGTATGAACAAAATCGTTTCTTGGTACAAAAGGGTTATTTTGGCCAAGAAGATGAAATTTGAATAGAATTAACCTTTATACTATAAATATGTAATGAAAATCCTGACAATCACACGAATTAAAATCTACTCTATAATCTGTCTCTTCATGAAGAAACGTATAACTGAAATTCCACTTTCGCATGTACAACTGAAATATCTATAGTCATTCTGACTGGAACCAATCCTTGGCACAAACAAGGGCCTCAAGAGTGAGGGAGCTTAAAGAACTACGGTAGCTATCCATTTTTCTAATCTGGGTGTCAAAAACAGAATCTGCAGACAGAGTGGAGACTGGTAAAGACAAAATATCAGATGCGATTCTAGACAATGTCGGGTATTTCAATCCATTTACTCTCCACCAGCTCAGAATATCAAATTCCTCTGCGCTGGTCAGCAGAGGCTCTTCCAGGTACTCTTCCAATTCTGACTTAAATTGAGGGTTACCAGTAAAATCAGATATATAAAATTCATAATCAGAAAGTCCATCCCCATCAACAAAAAGTGAGCAGTCAACAGACCCTTCTTGATATGTTTCTTTTATCATAATGTCATCACCATCATCATCATTTGTTGCAGTAAGAAACATTTGAGTGCTATATTCAATGAATAGATCACGAAGACCATCCTCAACTATCTTTATCCAGGCCGCAGCATTCTCACCAAATGTCTTGGTAAAGGTTAATTCTACAAGTTTCATTTTATGCCTTGGGTCCATAGCTACAGCAGTTGCCAAGATGATGCAGATTTCTCTCCAATATTGGTCAAAGTTCTCATACAAAGGAAAAATTAAACTTCTTATGAAAGGATCCTGTATGAAGGCGGCTTGTGTCAGCTCCACCTGAACTTTTGACACTTCAGCAAAAAATAAGTTTGAAGTCGGGTATGGTTGCTGAGTCAGAATTTTGGCTGCGTCATACAAATACTTCATATATGTGCAGAGAGTTTCAACCTTCTTCCAGTCATCCATCGTTAGAGTCATTCTGTAATCAGGATCAGTGGTATCAAGGCAGATGAAGATTTCCTTTAATTCACAGGCAGCTACAAGCATATGATAAGTTGTGTCCCATTTACACGGGTCATCAATTGAAAGATTCACCGTACTAGGTACTTGTGATTGTTGCTTCAAGTCAATAAACTTCTCTCTATGGGGTTCGGAGGACTTCACATGCTTTACACTTTCGCGAACCTTGCTAACAGTTTCTTTCATTGCCCATAGTGCATCAGCTGCAAGGTGACTAAGCACACGAGCATAACAATTCTGGTTTAACAACTGACCATTGAGTACGGCAGGGCTCTTAACAGAGAGTAGGCCTCTCAGATTTTCTATCACATTCTCACTGGAAAAGGATTTATCAAGTGCAAGGGTAAACAGCCGACCCTCCAAATGCCAATCAGATAAGCAGGTCACTAAAGTTTGATTTAAAGAGTCTTCAGAACCAGGAAAAGGTACTGTAACAACATTGAGAATAGGCCGATGCAAGTTCCAATCACTATCAATGAAGTGTCCTCGAACAAAAACATAGCCCATTGCCTGGTTCGAAGTCCACAATTCCAATGTTAGGTTGACTTGTCCAGGAATCACATTAATAACATTCAACAGATTTTGCTTTTTCCTGAGGTAAATAGCAACACAATCCCTTTCAACAGAATTTAGACATGATGGATTGAACTGGGGTTGAAGAATCCGCACAAAATCAATGAAACCCTGGTGCTTCACAATATGAAGAGGATAATCATGTAAAATTATCATTTTGGCAACATCATGGTTGCAACGCTCCTGATCAAATGAGATACCATTACCAGTAAACCTAGAATTTTCTCTTGGCCGTTTCTTGGGTGGATTGGCAGTATATTGAGAACCACCTGTTTTGGGATATGAGTTTTGTTGGTTTTTCTCCCGAAGTACTTGACAAATTCCCAAAGAAATGTGTCTTTTCAAATGGCTTGTACCAGCTAGTTTTGAATCAGTTATGTAAGAAAATGATTTTTTGCACTGGTTACAGTAAGCCCTGGTACATCCAGCTCCAACAGCTTCTACTGTGAAGTACTCCCACACCATAGACTTTTTCCTCATCCGCTTATTGGGTTGCGTTCCTGAATAAGGTATCACATCATTATTATCCGGGGTAACATGAGCATCAAGCTCCATGATAGCAAAAGCAACCCTGGAAAACCAAAAAAATTGGAAAGCCAGGATGGCATCAATAAGTGGCTTGCCTCCACAAATAATAAAATCAGGCTAAAAGTTATATTATTTTTTATACAAAACACAAATAAAAAATTAAAGAAGAATAAGAATTTAAAAGGCCATGGAAGTTCAGATGCTAAGGACAAACTCTGATAAATGATATATAATTAAAAAGGAATTATATTGCAAAACAAAGAAACAACAACTCTTAATTTTGTTGGACAATCTTGAGTTTCAGGGGAAGATTGAATATCATCTCAAAATGAAACCCAGCATGTGAAAAATTCACTAATACTTTCAAAGCTAACACAGTCACTACAGGAAAGATATCAAAACTTCAACGTCATCCATTTAGCATTTCCTCTAAAGGCAACTCATCACATCCTTTTTTGTTTGCTTTCAGTTTCGACATTATAAATGAAAAATTTTAAGCACAATGCTTATAACCCAAGCTATCTAACACACAAACTAGTAAATAACTCTAGGATTAACACACAATAATTGTTGAAACAGTAGTTATCAATCTCGGGATGCAGCACATAGTGGCCAACTCTGAAAATGCCTATATCAGGATAGCAGGGAGTGGGATGACCGCTATTTTAAATATTATAATTGTAATTAAATTGCAGCCACAATTGAAAACCAATTCACTATTTGAATCATATAGCAGTCCAAAATCACTACCCTACCCTGCTATAGCACGCAATTGGCTACTACAAATTTGTCCAAACAAAATCCTTTTTCCATTGGGTCAACTACATGGATCCTGTCAAAAATTGAGTTAGCACACTACTAAAACAATATTGAAAAACAAAACATCCATCATTGTTATTAGAATCTTATGATTTGAATCATATGATTCAATGCAATTCGTCTTAACCAGTGTTTTGAATCTCGTAATCAATCTCCAATGACTTGAATCTAATGATACATAGATGAATCAACACAATTTTGTATCTCCAAAACAAATCAAAGTTTTATTAATTCTTTACTTTTTTGCTACTTCTTCTCAATAATTTCTCATAAAAGATTGAAAACTTATATAAGCTAAAGAACATATCTTATCCTAATATTCCACTACTTTATTCATCACTCACTCATTTAAAGCACTCACTCTATTTGGTTACTCCATTGCTTTGTTCTAATTTTTTTCAAAAATAAAGGGTTTACATGCTCAATTACGGCCTGTACTTTTGTTTTGTGAGAATTATGTTTGACCTCTTTAGTTATTTGTAGTTTAAAATTATTGCATACTTTACTATTCATCACTTATATGATATATTTGAACATGTAGCGGGCACAAGTTCAGTCCTCGCTATTGTGAAAACTTATCGGACCAACAATTGTTATGTTATTGTGGGTGGGAATAGTCTCTGGCCAAGTGGACTCAGAAAAACCTGTGGCAGAACCTAAAAGAATATACCCAAATCTTACATTCCCTTCTTTGATATGCAATTCATAACTCTAAAGTTGCATGGCAGTTTATGATTTAAATATCAACTTGACAACCTGTCCATCCGTGCGCTATGACTATCTATGTTAGCTTCAGCGTGTATCTCGATGAAAGTAACTTTCCCTTGCAAGAGTACACACTTAAAACCAGTATTAAATTGTGAATCGCAGAAAATGGCTGAAAGCCGAAAATCTGCTATATCATGCAGCATATAGTGTTGCAGGTAAACAGGGAAATCAAATCACATAGCAGGTGAAATTTGTTCAATATATCAACTATATATGCATAAAAAATTAAGTTGCACGTAAATAAAATTAAAATGCATAAAGCTTTTCATAATAATAACTCAAAAGGTTCAATTGGTCGGAGACTAGTCAGTGATGACAAGAGGGTTGTGAAAAAGGAGGTGAACAAACACTGATGGAGGAGCGGGGACTCAATCTTAGGTGAAGCCCTGAACAGAGGTTTTGTATAGAGGAAGATTAATTGGTTTAAGCGAGTAGGGGACGTGGGACACTGGGACTGAGTAGGAAAAAAAGCATTTGTAATCCCATATCCATCTGAAAACCACATAGCGACGCATGCAGCAACCAACAAACCCATAAAAATGGCTTGAAGTGATCACAGATCCTAGGAATCTTGCCATGCAACAGCAATATAGCCGCTACTCAAACAAAACTGCTTAAATCAAAGCATACAAATAACTCGTGCTCATTTATCCCAGTTATCTCAACAATCATACTAACACTCAAAAATTAAAGTTAGCATTCATATTTTCTTACTCCATAACATCCACAAACAATCCAATCCATTTCGACAGTTAAAACCTCTGAAGGCGTTGGATAGACAAATCGAACACCCTAAACGCATATCCACCCGCATCATCAACAGAGCAAACAGCACAAAATTTAAGCAAAAAGTAAAACAAAAATCCGATTCTCCATTTCTTCAACAGAATTAAAAAATAAATAAAAATAAAAATAATAATGAAGTGTACAGAAGCCTCAACACAACATCTCACTAGAACACAATAGCCAACTCACTCATTTAACATCACAGTGACAATGCATGGCGAAGACAACGACGACTACAACAACCACAAGGAATAGGTCTTCATTAAAACAAATATATTAATATATTAATTCAAATAATAAATACCGTTGTTTCTTCGCGTTTTCCGTTCTTTCATTTAGGGATCGAACATAAACAACACACACCAGTGAGTAAAACCAACACACACACACAGAGACTCTAATCGGTTACAGAGTAGCATTACATTCAATTCAAACAGTGAACAGATAGATAGATAGAGAGAGAACCTTGAGAAAAGGGAGAGTTGAAATAGCTCGTGCCACTGCCACGGCGGCGGAAGAGAGAAACGGCGTTGTGAAGTGAATGGAGAGAAAACCGAATGAGAAAGGAGTGCTTATATACACACACGTGTGAGTGTGTGCGTATATATAGATGAATATGAATATATATATATATATATATATATATATATATATAGAGAGAGAGAGAGAGAGAGAGAGAGAGAGAGAGAGAGAGAGAGAGAAAAGCAACGAAGGATTATGGTTGGAAGGCGGAGAGAATGTGTCCGCGCGGCCGAAAGAAGGGAAGGAGGCAAGGAGGGGTTGAAACTATGCAACTTCCCAACTTCTAAACCCTTCTTCATACTTATTCATAGGGTTCATCATATATCTAATATAATAATATTCAATAATATTATTTACTTCTAGTAACTCAGTTTAAAAAATAAACCAGAATTGTATTTTTTTTTTTTTTTTTATGAAGATAGTTCATTGCCGTGTCAAGATTTGGCTTTGGACCAAAGATGAATGATGTCGAGAAAAAAATATTTTTGTTAAAATTTTAATTGTTTGCAATGAAGTGAAAGGTAAGGAATTAAAAATAAATAACATTGCATAAATAAAATTTTAGTTCAGATTAAAATGTTTTTATATTTTAGTTTTGAACGTTTACTCTTAAAGTCAATGGTGAATTGATAATACAAGTATGAGGAGTTTTGTATCTAACAAGTGAATGAAAAACCCTATGTTTGGATTGGGGTTTTCAGTGTTTTTGTGTTAGCAGGTGGGGATTTACTAATTACTTTTTAAACAATAATAATCCTTTCAAAATCCGTTTAACTTATTAGGGTTTAATTTAAAGTAACTTAGGTTGTTTTGATTGCAAAATTTAATAACTTTTTTTTCAATCCAGGACAACTCCGTCAAAAACAAAATGACTCATCAATAACTTTGATTCAAACATACTATAATTCTATTATTAATGATATAGATTTTAAAAACAATTAAATGGAAAGATTGTTTCCCTCTTGTGCTAATTATCAATTGGCAATGGTTATGAATAAAAGTAGTAGATTCTTAATTTGAATGTTAGTGGGAATTGCTTTTTAGTTTCATATGTATAATTCTAATTGATATCTTAAAACTGTCCAATATTTAGGAAGTGCAGTAGGATCGGCCTGGTTTAGACTTAAACCAATCAATTTTAATAAATTTCAATCCAATCATACAATTTATTCCGAATTTCTATATTATTATGTTTGCTAAACCTTCATCTTAAGTCCTAAATTATTCAGATAAAGTATAATATTTAATATTGCAGATTTCAAAAGATATTTCCATATTAATAGATATATTTTAGAATGTGTAATCTCTTATGTATTATTACATCCATACACATTTTAGAATATATTTATTATGAAAAAAGCTATTATAAATAAAAAAGTTATGTATATTCAATATACTAAAACACTAGAGAGTGTATTTCCAAAGATATATCCAACAACAAAATGAACGGTGTGGATGTTGTTTACACGACTAAGTTTTGTGTGTAAAATGCATAAATACAAGCTTCTTTCTAAGATAACATAAAAGATCATAAATTAGTTTTCGCGTATTAATATGTAGATGTAAATCATAATACATCGTAATCGGTAAGAATACAAATATAAATATATTAAGACAAATATTAAAAAATACCTAAACAAAGAGTAATCGTTCCGAAATACAAATATATATTTCATAATGTAATCCAAAAAATATGGCGTCAAGTAGATATCATGGAACTAATTCTCTTTAGAAGATTGAATCTCAGTTAATAAACAACTCTCCCTGCAAGTGTTACTCTCTTGGCATAATCAGTAAAGACCCAAAGTAGTAACCAATTGTCGCTTTGACAGATCACAATAGCTGTGACATGGTTAACCAACACTAAGGCAACATTGGAAGAGACAAGAGGAAAGATAAACCAGATACTAACTAATCAAAAGGAAAACTATATATAGAACAAGTAGAACATCGATCGAAGCAATCAAAGACGTGTTGATAAAATATTTGAGCGAGTTAATGTCTGATTGGGACTAATGTGATTGATTACCACATTTCAGTCATGCAATGCAAATCCAAAACCAAACGTCAGAATTAACTTCATCTTTTTCAATATATTGATAGAGGAGCAATATGTAACTTATTTATAATGTTACACCTAAAAGAAAATTTCCAATTCACAATAAAATTGCTTTGCGTTCCTAAATACTACAAAATATACAGAAGGGGTTTAGTTCTACAGAAGGACTGTTAAAGAAAATTTTGAAATTAGCTATTCCACCCATCTGAGATTGCTGCAGATTGATTAACAAAACAATTCATCCGAACTCAATCTGAACTGCATAATTTGATGAATCTAGCTCTTGTGAAGTATGTATTAGTAGTGATCAGAAACAATCCTCAGCTCATGTGCCACAGTAATCTACTTATCACCACCGCCAAACATTCCCATCATATCCTTAGCAGATCCCATCTGCTTCATCAAGCTTTGTAACCCACCCATACCTCCGATTTGCTTTAGCATCTGTGGAGGGAGGACTTTGCTCATGTGCTGGGCATTCATATTTCGGGATAAGGCGCTCATTTCACCCTTCTTAGGTATTTTAAGCCCTTTCATTTTGCTCCATATCTTTGCAAGCCGTTTGTACTCTTCCAACATTTCCATTACTTCCCTAACTGGACGACCAGAACCTCGAGCTATTCGCATCATGCGGGACTCATTCATGATCTTTGGGTTTGAGCTATCCAACTCTGTAAACATTGAAACCGTCAAAGGTTAGCTTATGAAGGTACACTCTTTCAAAAAATGGATTTTAGTATACAAAAATTTGATCCTCTCAAAAAGGCCGAAAGAATGTACAGCACATGCCTTCGTTTGTCATTGAGTCCATCATTGTCATGTAACGTTTAATTTTTGCCTGGCTTTCCTTCTCACGGCCTTTTGGCATTAATTCAGCACTAAATCCTGGTAGCATAGAAAATACCTGCATAAATGAACCAAGCAAACGTCACCAAAGTAAATGTGCAGCCTCTCATTACACAGTAATTAAGCAGAGCCGTTATTAGTATGTGTTAGAGCATCAAATATAAAATTGTGGAAAATAAATTCCATCAAACATAAAAAGGAGGATACCTGGCCAATGGGACCCATTTTAAGTATGTTCTGAAACTGCTCATACATAATCCTCAACGTGAAGTTTCCTTCAGACAGCTTTTGAAGCAGTTCAGGCTGTTGATCCATAGGAACAACTTCATGAATTTTGTCCATGAACCCAGACCAGTCTCCCATGCCTAGATCAAAAGTCATCGAACAAGACTAAGAATTAATATTTAAGCAAACTGAGACAATAATATACTTAAAAGGGTGTGGTATAACCCAATACTCATGTAAAGAAAAAAAAAAAAAGTCAGAAAGCACATACCTAATAGACGACTGACAAATGGTTTAACATCAAAAACTTCAAATTCATCCATGTGTTCTCCAGTTCCAATGAATATGACAGGACTCTTTGTTGCTGCTACACTGAACATAAAAGATTAATTAGATTTTCAAATCATAAGATTACAATTAAAACCGCAACAAACATACACAAGCAACACACACCTATTTACATAAGTTGGTATTAAATCATATAAATACAACATAATTATCTCGGCACTACTTACGCGCTAAGAGCACCACCACCCTTTGCGTGACCATCCATTTTAGTCACAATGACAGCTCCAACTGCAACACTTTGTTTAAATGCTTGAGCCTGATCAAAAGCAGCCTGACCAATACTGCTATCCATGACGAATATAACAAGATCTGGTTTCTGAACAATACGATGAAAGATAGATGTTATTGACTATTGAAAATAGAAAGTAACAGAGTATCCACAGGAAATACCGTTGCTTCTGAAACTTGACGCATTTCTTCAAAAAGTGCAGCTTCTTGTTTATGCCGCCCACTAGTGTCAACAATTATAAGATCACAGTTTTCGTTCTTGAATCTTTCAACCCCTTCCACAGCAATTTTCACAGGATCTGACTCCATATAGCTGAAGAAAAATGGGCCATTGCAACCAAAAAATTACTTGAGCACAAAGAACATAAGCAATGAAATGCAATTTACAACATAGAATCAAGCAGTTGTCAAGAATGAGAAAAATAAAACGAAAACAAAATAAATTGTAAGATGAATCCAAATAGATCACTAGGAGAAAGAAAAATGAGAATTCTTTTAATTAATTATTTCATGCATTTTTTGTGTAAGCTTGTATAGCATGTCTGAGAAATATTGTAAATTTGTATTAAGTATTCTTTAGAAGAAATAAGATAAGAAAATGAAAAAGAGTACGCCAATTGTGAGCATGGGAATCTTAGCAACAAAATCTGAACATGTGATTAAGGCCAAGTGAGTAAAAGCCATAACATCTGAAAAAAGGGAATGAGAACAACCAAATGTAAATCCCGGTTTCCGAAATAGTCAGCGATAATCATCACCAATCTTACTTTGTTCCTCACTTAATACAAAGTAGCAGGCGAATAATATCCCTAAACAAGTTTTTCATGTCATTATTCACTAGAAGACCCAATTCTTGAAAACAAAAAGTCATTAAATTCTTACCCAACATAAAAAGGAAAAAATTGCAGACGGCAAAAACCAATTCTAATCTCTAGCAATTTCCATCGTTTTCATATAAGCATACCTTCAGACATTGCCTACCATTCATCAAATAGTTCCGAAACACAAAATTTACCACCATCCAAGGCATGATCTATATAGAACTATAACTGCCAATGTAACTCATCGAAATATAAAACTACAAGTCCACAACCTAAACTTTACTATCACCATTCAACGGGTACATCCAACAACAGAACAATAAGTCAACTACAGTTAAATCCAACCATCTCTGCATTACTTACGACTCATATCAAATAACAACTACCAAAACGCACCTTCCATAGAAAGGGATCTTAGCCTTAGTGGCGTTTTGCTTCAACTGATCAAAAGCACCAGCTCGGAACGTATCCGCGCACACCAGTGCGGGCTTCCACCCTTTCTTCTGATGATAATACGCGTATTTCGTACACGTCGTCGTTTTACCAGATCCTGAATCACGCAAACATCCACAATCATTCAAATTACGCAAAACGCAAACCATAACGCTATTGGACAGAGAGAAACAAACCTTGCAAACCGACGAACATGACGACGCTGGGTTTTCCTTTTTTCGGAGTGAACGAGGGTTTCCCGGGATCGAGGATTTTGCAGAGCTCGTTGAAGACGGCCTGCTGGATGATCCGGCGCTTGTTGTGGCCGGCGGCGAGGTCGTCGAGGTTGACGATGCTCTTGATGTTGGTCTGCATTTCGCGGACGAGCTTGAATTGCACATCGGATTGGAGGAGCGCGCGCGTGATGTCGTTGAGGCAATCGTTGAGGACTTTCTCGTCGATGATGGTCGCATTGCTCATCTGCTGAAGAGCACGCGAAATGCTCCCACCTAATTCCGCGAGAACCATCTTCGCCCACCGTCAGATTCTTCCTCCGATCACGATTTTGTTGAATTAGGGTTTGCACCACGTTCGCCGCCGGTGAAACGACAAAGGCAAATCCAAATATCCACTGTGTATGCACGCCGTTTCTCGTATACGCGCACACCCTAGCTCTAGCGAGATTTTGACGTTTCTAAATTTTTGGAATTTAGAAATAAAAATCTAATCTGTTTTTGTATTTTGTAAATTATGAACTAAAAAATAGGTGAAACTACTTAATTTATCCCTTTTCTACTTTTTTAAAACGTGTTTGTAAAGTTGAAAAAAGAAATATATATAGGTTTATATCGAATTAATCAGGTAGTTAATTATGTAAAAAAAACTGATTGAATATTTAACTTTTTTTTGCTCGATATTTAAGATTTTTAAAACAGATAAATAATTATTTTTTTAAAGACCTACATTTTTTAAAAGATAGGATTTCAATTAATATTACGTATAATAGTTATAGATTTAGAATACGTTATTCTCTTTTGTATAGATTTCTTTTGTCTTGTTTAGTTTATGATAGATTTCATATCTTACTTTTGTAACAAGTTAAATAATAAAAATAAGACTAGTGTAATGTTTATCGTAAATTATAAAAGTAGATAGATTTTTAAAGATTTATATGTTTGAATGAGTGGTATTTGCAACAACAATTTTAAAATAATAAATAAATAAATAAATAATGATTGTAAGCATTACTTTATTTTAGATCATACGAGTTTTTTATCTCGTATGAAGTTATACATTAATGTATAATTTGTGATTTTTTTTTCGTTTTTCGTTAAAGTGGTACTACCAAACATATTTTTCAATTCTTTTTTAAAATGTGTAATTGTTTTCTAAATTTTATTGAAGTTGTGTTTGATAACACAACTTTTATTTATATTTTGTGAACTGTTGTTGGCTTTTTTGTTTGGTGAGGTTGTATTTACTAACATGACTTTGTTTTTCTCTGAAAGCATGATCCCATGTTGATCTGCTATTTCAAAGAACTGATCTAACAGCTTCTTATGGGAACCCATATCTTGAGAAAACAGGAGGATGTCATCAATATAGATTATGGCTTTGTCTAAGATGGGCTCAAAGATTTTT